>LSQX01010682.1_pt1 | contig 41783 bp, 32 predicted proteins | sample 654561 | NCBI WGS metagenome assembly LSQX01 (sample SAMN04489861, study PRJNA283612) | anaerobic digester metagenome | isolation source: 4 biogas reactors fed with cattle manure at either 37C or 55C with and... | place: Denmark: Kongens Lyngby | collected 2014 | reverse complement strand
ACTGCTTGACTTGGCGTTCCCGGGCGCTGAGTTGCTGCCGCTGCCAGTTGATGCGCCCCAGCTCCGCCATGACCGCCTCTTCGCTTTCCAAGAGCCAGCAATGGATGCGCTGCGCCATCTGGCGAAGCAGCTCCCTGTCGCCGGTCACATAGCAAAAGACCGCGAGGTATTCCGCCGGGAACCGGCGATCCTCACGGCTTTCAGCAGACCATGCATTAAGCATCGACTCTGTGATCTCTGCGCCGGCCAGCTCGCTCATGCGGCCGGCAATCTCCCATCTCTTCATGCCCGAGCGGCGAATCGCTTCGGAAATGCCCTGGCGTACAGCGGAGGACATGTCGAAGCTCCCTGGGGTCGGGTCTGTTGGTTCTGAGCCGGCTGCGATCTCGCCCAACACGTCAAACAAGCTGAGTTGGTTTTCCGCGCCGCCGGCTATGTTCTGTTGCCGTTTTTGCCTCCGTGCTGCCACCAGTTGTTACCCTCCCGTCAAAATCTCGTCGTACAGTAGCCGTTGTTGATTCCTTAACCTTGCGGTAAGATGTAACCAAAGGGGTTCAGGCCACCCGCTCTACCGGAAAAACCTTGTGCACGGGCTGCTCGATGGCTTTCGCCACAGCGCGTTCGATGCGAGCGCTGCGAAGTTGGCCGCTGATCACACGGGATACAGCGACTTCGGTGACGCCAAGGCCCTTGGCGATCTCCACTTGGCGTATGCCTTTCAGCACGAGTGCCGCTCTGATCTGGCGAGGGTTCATGTCCTGACCTCCTGACTTTTGCTCCCGCTCCCGGTTGCCGCCGGGTGCGGAGGGTGCGTTACGCTCAAAACAGGTTAATCTCATTACCATGATATACGGTTTTCGTTGACAGGTCAATAATTTTCCGGTTGGAATGATGGGCGGGGAGTGGTTATGATTGACACAGGGTCTATAGGAGACCGGATCCGGGAGTTGCGTGGCGAAATGACCCAGCAAGCTCTCGCTGATACGCTGGGTGTAAGCAAGCAGATGATAAGCTTGATAGAAACCGGGCGCCAGAAACCCAGTCTAGAAATGCTTATATCCCTGTCTATGAAATTCGGGGTTACGCTAGACTGGCTTGTTCTCGGTTACGAGCCTCGCACCAGGCCAGGCCGTTCTGTCGTTAGTTTGAGGTTCTCCGGCATGGAGCCTGATGACGACGAGAGTGTGGAGCTTACAAAATCTTTATTAGAAGCTATCATGGAGATCACTCTCGGGGCCGACGAAGATACTCGCGCATGGATACGGGTCCAGTTGAAACGGGCGATCCCCGAGCTGCAACACTTGGCCAGCGTGGACACAAAAAAACAGCAGTCTGCTGCTGCAGAAGACGCGTGAAATCGGCCTCCGGGTTGTACCAAAAACAGCTCCAGAGGTTCGGCATGAGGATCAGTAGGGCTGTCCCACTACCGGGGTTATTTGGTTCCTTAGTGGCGAAGAGTCGGCGGGGGCCTGCAATTGGCTTTACATAGGAATAAACCGGCTGTCACAGTACATTTGTTCGGTTCCTTAGTCTGGTTCCTTAGTCCGCAACTCCTACCACCTCTTTTCACCCTTGTTTCCAACCCCTTTTAAATCGCCTTAAACGGCTCTACAGCGGCATTTGAACGCTCTTAAATATCGCTTTAACGCCAGCGTTTAAAAATGACCGCGACTCGCCCTTTGGAGCCTGGTTTCACCGGCTGTCTCATTTTAACTGGCGTCTCGTTATGATGGCCCCGCGATGGCCGAAGTTAGCCTGGGAGGCCCGTTTTGTCCCTGTGTGTCCCACGATGTCCCTTGTCTCATTCTACACGACGGGTAACAGTCACTTTGGCCTCTTTGCTTCCGGCGCGCCGGGCGGCCAAACTGGAGCCGACGGAGGCCATGCGAAGGACTTAAGCCGATTCTCATGGACGCATGGCTGAGGTCATAGGCTTCCTGCGACATGTATCGTGAAAGGGTGAGTGTGGTGACAAAAAGATGCGGACTCCTTTTTTGGGTTCTATTCTGTTCGCTGATCACTTCTGTCGCCGTCTGTGCCATGACGGCTGAGGAGATCATTCTACGCCGTGATAGCAATGAGCACATATCCACGGCCATTGCGGAGGCTGAAATGGTCATCGTCAGCGGCAATCGAACAAACGTCAAGAGCATGATTTCCTACGTTGAGGAAAAAAACGCTTTGATCGAGTTTACCAATCCTCGAGACAGAGGCACCAAGTTTCTCAAGCGCGGCGACGAGCTTTGGATGTTTTTCCCCGATGCTGAAGAGCTGGTCAAGATCTCAGGGCATATGCTCACTCAAGGAATGATGGGCAGTGATTTTTCCTACCGGGATCTGATGGAATCCGACAAGCTGCTTGACCTGTACGATTTCAAAATCCTCGGGGAAGAGACTCTTGACGGTCGCCCGTGTTACGTCCTGGAGGGAATTGCTATGGAGGGCAAGGAGGTCTCCTATTACCGTCGCAAGTCGTGGGTGGACAAAGAGCGGTTTGTGGGGTTAAAAGAAGAGCTTTATGCCCGTAGCGGCAGACTGCTCAGGGTAGTGACCGTGAAGTCTGTTGAGCAGTTTGCCGGTCGTTGGTATCCGGTGGAGTCGGTCATGGAGGACAAGCTGCGTCGAAACAGCCGGACGGAGTTCCGGGTAAAATCGATTCAGTTTAACCCTGAGATTCCGGCCGACACGTTTACACTGGAAAGACTGCGGTAGTCCTCGTTTTATCGTCACAAAGAGGTGTCATCGATGGGTAAGCGACGGATACTGAGCAGCATCGTCCTGTTGATTCCGCTGCTTTTGTCGGCAACCGCTTCGGCTCTGGATGTCGGAGGAGAAGCCAAGATTCACTGGGCTTTGCTCTTAGACAGCCAAGGATCCTGGGACAGTGAGCTGACAGAGAGTCTGCGGCTTGAGCTGTTTGTGCCTCCCATAGGTGGGAATGAGCTGCGCTATGAGTTTCTTCTGACAAGACCCCTGCAAGGGATATTGAGCGCTGAAGAGACATCGTATTTCCCAAGAAAGCTTTATCTCAAACGCAAGCTCGGGAAGGTGAGTCTCACTCTGGGGCGCCAGCCTATTTCCTGGTCGTTTGGATCACTTTTAAATCCTGTGGATTACACGCTGGGAGCGATGGCTCTCGAAGAGGAGCGCAGCAGCAAATTCACCGATGCCGTAGCGGTCTATCTCCCTTTGAACTGGAATTCGGGAATCGATCTGGCCGCCTCTTTTCCGGCCGGTTGTTCTTCGGGAATCGAACAGATGAAATGGGGTCTGCGCACAAGATTCGGAGTGCGAGGATATGATGTGACGCTCAATTACGTCGAAGAACCGCCGATTTCGGCCGTGATACCTCGCCAGAGAGTTGGCTTGACACTTAAAGGCGATGTCGGCCGAGTTGGGGTCTATGCGGCCGCAGGGGTGTATTTCGACGGAGAGAAGGATCATGGCCGCAGCTATGTGGCGGGAGCCGATTGGAGTTATCGGCTGAGTCATTATACTCGACTCACCGTGCAGTTGGAGTATTTGAGTCTTGGCCAAGATCTTGTCTTTCCGGTGTTAGGATTGCTTCCGGAGACATCGGACTCGACCGAGCATACAAGTCTTCTGGCCGGGCGAGTGGGCTATCCTCTCGACGAGTTTTCATCTTTGGCCCTGGTCGCCCTTTGTGATCTGAAGCATGGTGGCGTGTTCATCAGCCCTTCATACAGGAGCATCCTTCCTGGAAACAGAGATCTGGTCGTCAGTGCAGCTGTGTTTATCGGAGAAAAAGACAGCTTGTTTGCTCCGGGAACACTGTTGCCTCGGGCGACGGCCTCCGTAGGCATGAGTTACGCCTTTTGATTCCGAGCGTCTGTGTTTGCAAAAAAGATGAGATGGAGCCTAACGATTATCCCGTTAGGCTCCGTATGAGTATCAGACCTATCAGATCAGCAGACAAGACTTATTCGAAAGTAGCCGTGGCATATGTTCCGGTCACGTTCCACTCCCAGCCGCTGGGGTAGTAAATCTGAGAATCGCGGTCTCCGCCGGGGGTGTCAGCATCGTCAACTCCGAAAGAGAACTGGAAGCTGGTGCCGCTGGTCATCTTCTTACCAATGAGGCCTTCGACAACCGCCTTCGGTATGGCAACCTCAATAGTGTAGCCGCCCGCGACTTTTTTCACCGCTGCCTTGGTTCCTGCGGCACTGCCGCCCATGAAACTGTAGACGAAGGGGTTTTGACCGTATGCCAGGGTGATACCCAATTGCTGCGCACCCAGCCACAGCTCAGCGCAGTCCGTCTGCCATATCGAGCTTCCGGATCTTTCCATAACGATAACGTCGTCGATGACTCGGTAGGCCACGTAGAGATTCTCATCGTCGTAACCGGCCATGAACCAGAAGCTGAGGTCATCATCGCCGTCCAGAGGTGAACCGGTCGACAAGAACTCGGAGCTGACGTAGTAGCCAGGCATACCGGCCCAATCAGCCAAATCCCCATCTATGGCCGGGGCTTTGGCCATCTTCGGGATGTTGACCGGTTCGCCGGCTCCCCAGGCGACAGTGGCGAGAAGCAGACAGAGGATCGGGACGAGATAGACTGTCTTTCTGGACATAGATTACCCTCCTTTAAGAAATGTGTCTTTCGATAACAGTACTACGATAGTTAGGAAGGTAATCCCTGCACAAATATGACAATCGGTGATTTACCTTAGCAACAGCGCCCGGTATCATTGGTCATGGAAAGAGGGGAGAGGTGTTTCTTGCCCGCAATTCTGAGATTTTGAGCTCCTCGCCGCCATGGCCAAATTGACACTGCTGACGGGCCATGTTACACTACAAGCGTTCAGGAAGGGTGCCGGAGCGGACGAACGGAGCGGTCTTGAAAACCGTCGCGGGTTCACGCCCGCCGTGGGTTCGAATCCCACCCCTTCCGCCAGGGCTAAGCGACTGCCGAGAGGTGGTCGCTGTTGTGTTTTTTTAGCCGGCTGGATCATCACCCACACACGGACCTGGTCGAAACTCGTTCTTGGTCCAGTGAGGAGGAGCTGCGCCCCCTATCCGGGCGAGCTCCTCTTCCATCTCGGCTAATATATCAGGTGTGTGTACGGCGGGAACTACGGTGGTGCGGACCATGCGCTTTTCAACTGGCCAGGTATGCACCAATCGTAAGCTGGCCTCCACCTGTGATGATACGTCTTTCCCAAGTGTGTGATACAAACGTAACGGGAGCTTGTAGTCCAGGGCGATGTAATCGATCAGCTCACGTTCCATAAGCCTTTCGAGCACCTGCACCCGGCAGCCGTTGCTGTCCAGCTTTATGGCATAACCCAGGTCTTTGAGCCGGGCAATGAAAGGTTCAAGACCGTGTTGAATCGTGGGCTCGCCGCCCGAGATCACCACGGCCCCCAAGATGCATCTTCGTTTATGCAGAAGATGAAGGACCTTCTCATTGCTCAAAGGCGGATCGAAACGATGCGGCAGTACCAATCCCGGGTTGTGGCACCAGGGGCATCTCAGATTGCATCCTTGGGTGAAAAGCATCATGGCCGCCCGACCGGGATAGTCCTGCAAGGAAAGCGCCATCATACCGCCCAGAATCACCGATGATCCACCCCGCCGGCTATGGCAAAAGAGGCTCGGTCTGAGAATTCACCCTGTTTGCCCGAGTTGTACTGTGATACGGGCCGGTAGTAGCCCACCACTCGGGACCATACTTCGCTCTGGCTGCCGCATTTCGGACAGATGAAATGCTCGCCAGCCAGGTAGCCATGTGTGGGACAGATCGAAAACGAAGGCGTTAAGGTTATGTAGGGCAATCGGCTGTGGCGGCATACCTTAAGGATGAATTCTCGGCAGGCATGCGGATCGGGCAGAGCATCTTCGGACCAAAAATGGGTCACGGTCCCGCCAGTGTAGAGAGCCTGCAGACTCTCCTGGTGCTCGATCACTTCAAACGGATCGTTACTCCATCCGACAGGCGGTTGAGTTGAGTTCGTGTAATAGGGGGCGGCTCCCCGTCGCCAGGCCTCTTCGTTCGCTACCCGTATATCCGGATACATGGACTTGTCGATCTTAGCCAGCCGATATGAACAGCCTTCTGCCGGAGTCGCTTCGAGATTGAAGAGATGTCCGGTCTCGTCTTGAGCTTGGGCACAGCATTCGCGCAACGTGTGGAGAACGCAAAGGGCTAATTCCTGACCCGCCGGATCAGTGATCGGCACTCCGAGCAGGTTGAGACACATCTCGTTGCCGCCAACAACGCCGATCGTTGAGAAGTGGTTGGCGAAGACCTCTCCGAAGCGTTCTTTAACCGGGGTTAACCACCGTGAGCTGAAAGGGTACAGTCCCATCTGAGCAAAACGCTCGAGGGCCTGGCGACGTAGGGTCAACGCCGTGACGGCCGTCTCGGCTTGACGGCGTAGGGCACGGAAGAAGGTTTCGATGGAGTTCTTGTGCAGATAGGCCAGACGAGGCAGATTGATGGTTACCACGCCTATGGAACCCGTCAGCGGATCCGAGCCGAACAGGCCTCCGCCGCGGCGGAGCAGTTCGCGCTTGTCAAGACGCAGCCGACAGCACATGCTGCGCACATCGTTGGGACTGAGATCGCTGTTGATGAAGTTGGCGAAATATGGACTGCCGAATTTGGCGGTCAGCTCGAACAGCTCGATCGGAGCTTCGCCGTCTACCCAGGCAGATGTCACATTGAAGGTTGGCACGGGATAGGTAAACCCGCGGCCTTTCATGTCGCCGGCGGTCAAGACACGACAAAAGGCCTGTACGAAGCGATAACGCTCTTCTTGCAGCTCGCCGTAGGTCCAGGGCAGAGTCTCGCCGGCCCACACGGCGGGTTCGTCATCAAAAGGAGAGATAAAAAGGTCGAAAGAGAAGTTGGTGAAGGGCACCTGACCGCCCGTGCGCGTGGGAGTGTTCAGATTGAAGATAGCTTCTTGGACGATTTGCATCAGATCGTCGTCCGTGAGTCCATCGAGTCGGATATAAGGAGCCAGCAGGGTATCGACATTGGAGAAGGCCTGAGCTCCGGCAGCTTCGTTTTGCAATGTGTAAAGGAAGTTGTACATCTGGCCCAAAGCTGAGCGCAGGTGTCTGGGCGGTCCGGCCTCGGCGTGTCCGCTGACTCCGTTAAACCCTTCCCGAAGAAGCGCTTGGAGGTCCCAGCCGCAACAGTAATTGCCCAAGACGCCCAGATCGTGCAGATGCAGATCACCTCGGCGGTGTGCTTCGCGCACTTCCGGCGGGAAGACACGCTCCAACCAGAATTCAGCCACCAAGGCCCCGGTCAGATAGATGTTCAGTCCCTGCAAAGAAAAACCGATGTTGGCATTCTCGCGCACCCGCCAATCGCTCTCAACAAGGTAGTCTTCGATCAGATCTTGAGAAACAAGCGAGCGGGCGTTTCGCAATTGACGGCGTTGATCGCGATAGAGAATGTATGCTTTGGCCGTGTCGAGCCATCCTTGCTCCATCAAGGTTTTCTCGACAAGATCTTGTACCTGTTCCACTGTGGGTATTCCGCCGTTGCTGGCGGTCAGATTAGAAACGACGATGTCGGTGAGTTGTTTGGCGACCTGATCGGCTTGGGCGCCTGCTTCATCGGTGGCTTGCAGTGCTTTTCGGATAGCGTTTTGAACTCTACCGGCATCAAAGGGCTCGACGGTGCCGTCTCGTTTGATGATCATCGCGGGGCCTCCTCTGTTGTGTTTGGATAAAGGACTGAGGAAGGCACCCAAACAAAGGCCACTTCCGACAGAAGTGGCGCCAAAACACTGGTGGTCAGAAAGCAACAGTCTGTCTGACTCATGGAGCTTGGCGACCATTTTCTCAATCCTCGAAGGAAAATCGGTCGTAACACGTGAGGCAGGTCTCCTGGCTTCCGGATCATCGTCTTTTGTGCGCCTTCCCTTGTTGTAGGTGGCTTTGGCACTAACTCCCCGGCTACAGTGGCGGGTCCGCGTCGGCTCTTGCCCGACTTCCCTATTCTCCCCTCTCCGTAGACAGGGGCACCTCACGCGTCCATGACGCATCTCTATTCGATTGTCAGTAGCGTTTTCTACGCCGAGAGCGGCACTCCTCCCACATTTTGTATGACCGACTATTCTGAACCACTACATGTAGAGGATACCGACGCCACATTCATAGAACGATATTCCAGATAATTGCAAAGGGATTACGCAATGGAAAGTGAATCAATGGTGTGGCGGCGAGTACTCTTGTATTCTATTGACTGTATTTGCACTTTGAGGAGGAGGTCTTGTTATGAGGGTTTCACTGCAGTTGCCAAGCGCGGTCCGAATAACCATTGGGATGGTCATGGCCTTCTTGCTCTTGGTCAATCACGCACCGGCGGCACTCGGAGCGGAAAAAACCAAACTTGAGTTTTGGTCCTGGGACCAAAAGGCTCATGATCTTGAAGTCTCTCTGGCAACTCGTTACATGAGGCGTAATCCTCATGTAGAAGTGGAAGTGGTGACTGAGCCTTGGGCCAGCTACTGGGACAAGATGACGATACTCAACGCGACAGGTACGCCGCCTGATGTTTACTACATGAGCGTGGCCTACAACTGGGATTATGCCAATGTAGACTGGACGCAGAGCATGGAGCAGTTCGCCCGGCAGCTTCCTCAGCAAAACTACTTCTGGCCCGTCATGAACGATTTGCGCTATCCCAATCGATCCGGCGAGCTCTACGCCTTTCCCTTCGACTGGGTAGCGAGCCTCTTGTTCTTCAACCGCTCCATGTTTGATGAAAATGGCGTGGCCCATCCGAACAACTCGTGGGATTGGTTCACATTGCGTGATGCGGCCAAGAAACTGACCAGAGACACAGACGGAGACGGTCATCCGGATATCTGGGGGTTTATCAGTAATACCAGCCATGAGCTTTTGGACTCTGTCATCTACAGCTGGGGCGGCGGAGTTCTCGATTCGACGCAGCGGCAGAGCCGTCTTTGTGATCCGGAATCGTTAGAGGCTATTCAATTCATGGTAGACTTAATCCATAAGGATCGGGTGTCGGCTCCGCTGGGAACAAGCCCCTCTTTTGTCTCAGGCAGAGTCGGGATGTACATAGGCATATGTACTCTGATCGAATCTCTGCATGATACAAAAGCGGGTTTTGATTGGGATGTGGCCATGGTACCCAAAGGCCCTCAATCCAGGGTTATCTACGGCGGCCCCAACAGCATCGTAGTCTCCAAGATGACGGCTCATCCTGAGATCGCTTTTGATTTCGCTCGTTTCTTTGTCACCGAAAGGGAGGCGACTGAAATAAGGAAAGGGCGCATACCGGTCTATGTGCCTTTGGCCCGCAACCCTCAATGGTTGACCTGGAACAATCCTCCTGCTAACATGCGGGTAGTGCTTGAAAGTTCGCAATTTGTCCAGGGTGCCGACTTCGGTACCACAAAATGGAACGAATGGCGGTCCGTGGCTATGAACAATGCTTTAGCCCCGGCCTATCGGGGGCAGATTTCAGTAGCCGCTGCCGCTCAGAATGCTGCGCAAGTCATCAATCAGATCCTCGCCTCAACTACGTGTCGCCGTTGCCCATAGCGGACAGAGCGTCACAGAGCCTCGGAGGTATAGAAGGTAGGACGTGGAAACTACACTAGAACAACATGAGCACAGTCAAATAATGACAAGACCCCTGATGTGTAGACGGGGTTTGAAGAAAGGATCGATGTGAATAATGCTCCTCATTCGAAACGGCCGCGTCATCACTCCTATTCGAGTTATTGACCGTGGTGCCGTGCTTATCGAAGATGGCATCATACGCAGTGTGGGACCAGAAGATGATATCACAACACCCGCAGGCGCCGAAGTCATCGATGCCGGCGGTGCCTATGTGTCTCCCGGCTTCATCGAGACGCACCTCCACGGGGGAGGCGGCGGCGATATCATGGGGGCAACGACGGAGGATATTATCAGATGCGCCCAAGCCCATGCCCGGGGCGGGGTGACGGCGATGTTGCCTACGACGTTGGCCGCTCCGATGGAAGCCATTGTCCGAGCCCTTGAGGCGATTGAATCCGTGCAAGGCATGGAGTATGAAGGCGCAGCCATCGTGGGAGCTCACCTGGAAGGTCCCTACTTCAACCTGGCCCAAGCAGGTGCTCAGAATCCGGAGTTCATTAAGAATCCGAATCTCGAGGAGATTGTGCCGATACTTGACCGATTCCCCTTCATTCGCAGAGTCTCAGCCGCGCCGGAGCTTCCCGGGGCGCTTGAGCTGGGCCAAGAGCTGCGCCGCAGGGGAATTGTGGCTTCTATCGCCCACTCTGACGCTACCTACGACGACGTGATCAAGGCCGTTGAAAACGGCTATACGCATGCCACGCATGTATTTTCGGGTATGTCAGGACTTCGGCGCATCAATGCTTATCGCATCTCGGGAGTCATTGAATCCGTTCTTGTCATTGACGAGCTCACCACGGAGATGATCGCCGACGGTCACCATCTGCCTCCCAGCTTGATGCGTCTTGTGATCAAAGCCAAAGGACTCAACCAGGTGTGTGTAACGACCGATGCCATGGCTGCTGCCGGGCTTGATCCGGGATCCTATGAGCTGTATGGTCTGAAGGTTGTAGTTGAAGATGATGTGGCGCCCGAATTTGAAGTCAAACGGCGTCCCGGAAACTATGTGGCCAAACTTGCCGATCGCAGCGCTTTTGCCAGCAGTGTAGCGACCATGGATCAGGCCGTACGGACGATGACCGAATTGGTCGGCCTATCTGTCGTCGATGCCGTTAAGATGGCCACGTTGATCCCGGCCCGCATCCACGGTATGGCGCACGAGCGAGGCATGCTGGTTCCGGGGTTCGCCGGTGATGTCACCGTTTTTGACGACGGCATCCAAGTGCAAAAGACCATTGTGGGCGGAAAGGTTGTCTACTCACGTTCATAGGCCCATGATGACCATCTATATCTTTCAGAAAGCCAGTAGTTCAATGGCAGAGTGATCAAACCGCCCGGTGTCACGAAGGCAACCGGGCGATTCTCGTCTCAGGCTCGTAACGACAGATCAAGCCAGCACGTGCGTGTAAGACTTCCTCCGGCGCCGCGAGGAGGAGATCTATTGAGGTTCATTTTCGCGAGTGTACCGGGAAGATCTTCGGAATCACAAACCAAAGCTCGCCAGGTTTCGCAGCGGTAACGCTATGGACGGCGGTGGGTACACTGGGGGTGCTGGCCGGGCCTTGATGTACGACGTTCGGTACGAGCCCGCCGAACAGCTTCGTATAGATCCCTACGCCATCTTCCGCCGCCCTTTCGTTGTATCGACACGGAATCGGTGGGTCGGCTTGCATTTAAATATGCTTCAGAAAGAAAGGACACTTGCTACCAAGGATGTCAGCAGAAAATGACAAATATATCAATATGGCTTCACGAACAGGGCCGCACTCGTGCCCTGCAGTTTACTGCAAGGGGATGAAGAAAAGATGAAGCAGCTGAAGGTGTGTATTCTCGGACAAGGCCGAAGCGGTCGAAACATCCACGGCAGATACCTCTTGACGGACAAGGATAGATACAAGATTGTCGCCGTCGTCGATCCGCTTGAGGAGCGGCGTCAGCGGGCGGCAAAAGAGTATGGATGCGACGTGTACAGTGACTATAGGGACATTTTGGACCGCAAAGATTTGGATCTGGTGATCAATGCCACTCCGAGTAATCTGCACGTGCCCATTACTCTTGATCTGTTGAATCACGGTTTTAACGTATTGTGTGAGAAACCTTTGGCCCGCACGGTTGAAGAGGTTGATCGGCTCATCGAGGCGTCCCAAAAAGCCGGTCGTCTATTGGCCATCTTTCAGCAGTCAAGATACGCGCCTTACTTCCAGCAAGTCCGAAAGGTCATCGATTCCGGAGTTTTGGGCCGCATAATCCAGATCAGCATCGCATTCAACGGCTTTGCACGCCGATGGGATTGGCAGACAGTTCAGGCCAATTACGCCGGTAGTCTTCTTAACACAGGACCTCACCCGGTCGATCAGGCGCTCCAGCTCTTTGGCACGGACGTCATGCCCAAGGTGATCTGCTTCATGGATCGGGTCAACACGTTTGGCGACGCCGAAGACTACGTCAAACTGATTCTCCACGGAGAGGGTCGCCCGATCATCGATCTGGAGATCTCATCGTGCTGCGCCTATCCTTCCTTCACATATAACGTACAGGGCCAGTATGGCGGTCTCAAGGGCACGATGAAAGAGATGCAGTGGAAGTACTACCGTCCTGAAGAGGCTCCCGAACAGCAATTGATAACCACGCCTCTCTCTTCGGAAGACGGAAACCCCGCCTACTGCAGTGAAAAACTGAAATGGTACGAAGAGTCATGGACGGTGCCGGAGGAGCAAAAAGACCTCTTCAGCACGATCTCCGGAGGCTTCTACAACATGCTCTATAAGGTCCTTACCGAAGGAGCTCCGCTCGAGATCACACCGCAGCAGGTGCGGCAGCAGATCGCCGTGATCGAAGAGTGTCACAGACAGAATCCGCTTTCGCGCCAGTATCCTCCGTCGTTCTGACGTCCCGTCTCACGGAGCGGATTCTCGCAACGCAAAGGGGAGGTGTAAGCCTCCCCTTGCCTATGCTTGAGCTTCATAAAAAGCCAACGCATCGTGGCTGTTACCGGATGTTTTTACTCCTGCGTTACCTTGATATTGGAGAACTCTGCGGCGGTGCCGTTGGTACGCAATGAGATGTACGATCCGCTCTTGAAGGGGGCAGGATCGGTATAAGTGCCTATGAGCTCGCCGTCGCGGTAAATCTGCATCAAGCCGGTCTTCGTGTTGAAGACAACTTTGTAGGTGAGCTTATCGCCGACGGATACTACAGGCGTGGCGTAATCATTGACCTTGGGCAAAGATCCTCCGGAGGCCCGATACAGACGGATAAACTCTTTGTCTTGGAAGACGAGATACGAGTTGCCGCGGTTGTTGCTGGTGGCCTCATTGGCGAGGATGTGCATACCTGCCGCCGGCCCCAGGGAGAAGGTTGTCGAGTTGAACTTGACCGTCCACTCGTAGGTCAAGACCTCACCGGATTGAGCAACGGAAGCGTAGGCGTTGGTATTGGCGCTGCTGAGGTCGGTGTTCTTGATAACGTCACCTTCGACGCTCCATGTTCCCACGACCGACTTGAATTCATCAGGTTTTATTTCGGCGGCCAGTGCCTGAGCGGATACGAGCAAACAGGTGATCATTAGAATCTGCAACACTTTATTCCGGAGCGTAGCTCTCATCAAGAAATCCCCCTTTTGCATTATTCTTACTCTCTCCTTATTATTCGCTCTGAGCAAACCGTCTTCCTTCTTGCCGTGACTGGGGCGGAAGGTATCCATGTCGGCGACAGCGAATAACACATAAAGCCTATTTAACTAATGAAGCAGCCTGAGGAGGGAAGTGGAGCATGAGCAGGAAACAGAACGCTTTGCGTTGCATGGGATTTGTTTCCGTCTTATCTCTTGTTATCTTGTGCCTTGGAGTCGGCTTGGCGGCCCCGGTCACGGTGCAGATGATTGAGTTCGCCAGAGTTGATGAAGCCGAGTGGCAGCGAGCGGTCGTTGAGCGTTTCAACGCTTCCCGGAAGGACATTCAAATCGAGTTGATCAGTCTTGCGGGCTCAAACGTCCATACGAAGCCATTGACCATGATCGCCGCCGGAGCGCCTCCGGATATCTCCTATAACGACCCGTATCGCATCATTGAGTGGACTCATCAAGGGCTCGTGATGGATATTACGCCCTATCTCAATCGTGACCGAGCGGCGTTTTCCGAGTTCTTCGGTCCTCTTCTCGATCTGTACAAAGTGAACGACGGCAGATACGGCATTCCTATCGACTTGCAGGTCCAGGGCTTTTTCTACCGCGAGGATTTCTTCGATGAGGCCGGAGTGCCCTATCCGCGGGAAGGCATGACCTGGGATGATATCGCCAGGATTTCTCCGCGGCTGGTGGTACAAAGCGGTGACGGAGTCATCACTCGCTGGGCCATACGCTTTCCGCAGTTCTGGCACTGGTGGTCCATTCTTTGGCATCACGGAGCGGCATTTTTCGATGATGAGTGGAGTCCCAAGCGTTTCGTGGGTGACAGCACCGAGATGCGCGCCGGCCTCGAGTATATTCGCAGCATGATTCACGACAGGCAGGTCATGTCACCTAGGACCATATCGGGAACAACCGCCCCTAACTTGGTCGTGACCGGCAGCGTAGCCATGGCCATCGGTAACTCGCTTTACATGCAAGAGATGGTCCGGCTTGGACATGAAAGGCCGTGGGACGTGACGCGCCTGCCCTATGGTCCCGCCGGCAACAACATCGCCTGGTTTAACTCCCTGGGTTGGTTTATCATCAGCACGGCCAATCATCCCGATGAGGCCTGGGAGGTCATCAAGTACTTCAGCTCCGAAGCCAGTATGCGTCTATGCGTAGAGATGCGCGGCACGATGGTACCGCATAGGCGGGTATCTCAGACGGTCTGGATGCAGCAGTGGGAGTATCCCAAAAATCGTCGGGTCTTCCTCGATGCCATCGGCACGGCGCGCGGTCTGCCGGCCGTTTACGGCGAAGGCATACAGGCTATCGTAGACGGAGTCAATGCCATCGCAGACGGTCGCAAACCCATTCCGCAGGTGATCGCCGACTGGGATGTGCAGCTGAACAACTGGCTCAAAGACCCGCGCTAGTCTATATGGCCGGAGTCTGAAATTGATCGTTTGAACAACGACGCTGCGCATCACGCGCAGCGTCAATATTTCCGATAGGTCTCAGACGGTATTGTCGAGGGCGTGGCGCAACGAGTTGACAAAACGTTCGGCTTCCTTGATCGCATGAGGAGTGCCCTCAAGCTCCCTGACACGGGAAATACGTTTGATCAGCGCGCTTCCGACGATCACACCGTCAGCCTCCTGGGCGGCCTGAACGGCTTGTTCCGGAGAGGAGATGCCGAAACCGACCATCAGCGGAGTCGCCGTCAGGGCTCGCACTCTTTTCAAAAAGGCGGCCAGGGTATCTGAGAGGGTGTCCCGAGCGCCGGTCACTCCTGTGACACTGACACAGTAGATGAAGCCTTCAGCCAGCTTGCTCACCAGGTCTATGCGCTCGGATGTGCTGGTGGGAGCGAGCATTTGCACCACCGTGATGTTATGCCTATCGGCCTCCGCCAGCAAGTTTCCGGCCTCTTCCGGAGGTAGATCGGGTATGACCAGTCCGTCCGCTCCGGCATCGGCACAGGCTTGTACAAACTGTGCTTCCCCTCGGGAATAGACGCTGTTGTAGTAGGCCAAAAAGACAATGGGCATTTCACTCACCCGTCGAATCCGGCGGGTCAGCTCCAGGATGCCGGCAAAGGTCGTTCCCGAGTCTAAGGATCTTTGTACGGCCTCCTGGACGGTCGGGCCGTCCGCTAAGGGATCCGAAAAAGGTATGCCCAATTCCAACAGATCAGCACCGCCTTGCTCGCAAGCCAAGGCGAGATCAAACGAAACATCCAGGTCCGGGTCACCGGCGGTGAGATAGGGCATCAAGGCTTTTCGTCTCTCGCCTCTTAGCTTGCGGAAGCACTCCTCAAGACGATTCATGTGCATACCTCCAGTCCCAGATACCGGGCCACCTCGGCGGCGTCTTTATCGCCGCGTCCGGAAATATTGATCACGATGATCTTTTCAGACTCCATCGTCGGGGCCAGACGGCAGGCGTGGGCGACCGCATGCGCACTCTCCAAGGCGGGTATTATCCCTTCTGTCTCCGCGAGGAGCTGAAAAGCGGCGATGGCTTCCTCATCGGTGGCGGTCACGTATTCCACCCGACCGATATCCTTCAAGTAACTGTGCTCAGGCCCCACCCCCGGATAGTCCAATCCCGCGGATATCGAATGTGCCTCTTGCACCTGACCTTCACCGTCTTGCAACAGATAGCTCAGACTTCCGTGAAGCACGCCCGGTCTTCCGCAGCACAGGCTGGCTGCATGGTATCCGGTATGCAACCCGCGACCGGCGGCCTCCACGCCGACCAGGTGCACACCCCGGTTGGTCAGAAACGGATGGAAAATACCCATGGCATTGCTGCCGCCGCCCACGCAGGCGACGATGACATTAGGCATTCGACCCTCTTGGGTCAGAATCTGATGTTGCGTCTCATAGCCGATGATGGCTTGAAAATCACGTACCATCGTCGGATAAGGATGGGGACCGACCACTGAACCCAACACGTAGTAGGTGTCTTTGACGTTGGTGATCCAATCGCGGATCGCTTCGCTGGTGGCATCTTTTAGCGTCCGTGTACCTGTTTTCACCGGTCTCACTTCAGCACCGAGCAGCTGCATACGAAAGACGTTGAGCTTCTGACGACGCATGTCCTCTTCGCCCATGTAGACCGTGCATTCCATGTTGAACATGGCGCTCACGGTGGCCGTGGCCACACCGTGTTGTCCCGCTCCGGTTTCAGCCACGACGCGCCTTTTACCCATCCGTCGAGCCAGCAGAATCTGGGCCAGGGTGTTGTTGATCTTGTGAGCCCCTGTATGGTTGAGGTCCTCTCGTTTCAAATAAATCCTGGCTCCCCCGAGTTTGGCCGTGAGGCGGTCTGCCCGGAACAGGGGTGTTGGTCGTCCGCCATAAGCACTCAACAGGTGCGAAAGCTCTTCTTGGAATTCCGGCTCCTGGGCTAAGGTGCGGTATGCCTCTTCCAATTCCCGCAAGGCCGGTATCAGGACTTCAGGAGCGTACTGACCTCCGTAGTTACCAAAATAGCCTTCACGTTCATGCATTGTTGACGCTCCTTTCCTTTGTCTGGGCTCGGATCTGTCTCACGAAACGGGCCATAAGATCCGGGCATTTGTATCCCGGACGGCTTTCGACCCCGCTGCTGACATCGACACCCCAGGGCGCGGCGGCAGACAGTGCAGCCTGAACATTACCCGGATGAAGGCCTCCGGCTAGTATCGTCCGATAACGCCGCGCCACGTGTCGGGCGATCTGCCAATCAAACACCTGCCCTGTGCCGCCGGCACGTCCCGGGACATAGGCATCGAGAAGAAACGCCGTCACCTGACAGTCTACGTAGCGTTGAATGTCACGGAGAATATCAGTTCCCCGAACCCGAAAAGCTTTGATGACGCGCAAGCCGCGACTGACGCAAGCTTGCGCGATCTCGGGTGACTCTTGTCCGTGCAGTTGGACGACATCCAGCTCCCCTTGATCGGCCTCTTTGAGAATGTCGTCCAAATGAGCATCGACAAAGACTCCAACTTTTACCACAGAGGCCGGCAGCCTTCGGCTTATGGCTCTCATCAAGTCCACCGGGATCTGTCGGGGACTTGGGGCGCGGACAAACCCAAGCGCATCCACTCCGAGTTCGGCGGCCGCCATGGCATCCTTGAGATTGGTTATCCCGCAGATTTTGATGCGCACCCTATCGTGCATGATCGATCTCCTCTCGTCCCAATAGTCTGCGCACCGCCGCCTCTTTGTCGGCTTGACGCATGAGAGCCTCACCGACCAGCACCGCATGCACCCCGAGCCCGGCCAGATACAAAAGATCCTCGTGGGTCTTGATGCCGCTTTCACTGACGAGCGTGCATGTCTTGGGGACGTATGGAGCCAATCTTTCAGTCGTGTTCAGCGAAGTAACAAAGGTGGTCAGATCCCGGTTGTTGATACCGATGATCTGTGCTCCCGCCGTCAATGCCGTATCTAACTCATGTTCGGTGTGTACCTCTACAAGAGCGGCCATGTCGAGAGCGTGAGCCAAAGCGAGCAGATCGAGCAGCTCTTCTTTGACTAAAGCCGCTACGATCAGCAAGACGGCTGAGGCCCCGGCGATCTTGGCTTCGTACAGCTGATAGGGATCGATGACAAAATCCTTGTACAGCACAGGAAGTCCCACTTGGCGGGCGATGCCGTGCAGATACTCAAGGCTGCCGCCAAAAAAACGATGATCCGTCAGTACCGAGATAGCTGCGGCCCCGGCCCGTTCATAGCTTGCGGCTATTTTCTCCGGATCGAAGTCTTCGCAGATCACTCCTTTTGAAGGGGAGGCCTTCTTGACTTCGGCTATCAGGGCGACAGGATGATGTGAGTGAAGCGCCTGTCGAAACCTCTCGCCTCCGCCAGCCGGATCCGCATCCTTTTGCAGTCCGCTCATCAAAGCAGGCAGCGGAAGGCGGCGTTTTCTTTCTTCGATTTCTTGTCGCTTGTGCCTCAAGATGGGCTCGAGATACATCATCTGGCCTCCTTCAAGCGTGAGGGGAGCGCGTTGGTGAACTCCCGCAGGTGTTCGAGCTTGGCCCAGGCCCGACCGGAGTCGATGACTTCCTCGGCCAGTCGGACACCTTCACGCAGATTATCTACCAGATGCGCGGCATAAAACGCCGCCGCGGCGTTGAGCAACACCACATCCCGACAGGCACCTTGAGCCCCTTGCAGTACCTTTGCCGTAATCCGGGCGTTGGTGACCGCATCTCCTCCGGCAATGCTTTGTCGGGGCCGAATCCTCAGCCCGACATCCTCGGGAGAGAAGGTGTAGGTGATGACTTCGCCGTTTTTGACGTGGGAGATCTGTGTAGGCGCCGAGACGGAGATCTCGTCGAGACGGTCGAGGCCGTGAACCACAAGAGCCGTCCGAACGCCAAGGCGGGCCAGGACCTGGGCCAACGGGGTCGTCAATCGTCTGTCATAGACTCCGACTACCTGAACGTCAGCATGCGCAGGATTAGTCAGGGGGCCCAACAGATTGAAAACCGTGCGCACTCCGAGTTCCCGCCGTGGCCCGACGGCGTGGCGCATGGCTTTGTGAAAGGTGGGAGCAAACAAAAACCCGATACCGACCTCATGGATTGAGGCTTCAACTTCGTGAGGCTCCAAATCGATGCGCACCCCGAGGGCTTCGAGTACGTCAGCGCTGCCACAGCGCGAGGAGACCGATCGATTGCCGTGTTTGGCAACAGGCAGTCCGGCGCCGGCCACGACAAAGGCCGCCGTGGTCGAGATGTTGAAAGTGTTGGCGCCGTCGCCTCCGGTGCCGCAGGTATCGACCAAGACAGGGACATCGGGTCGGATCCTGGCGGCTTTCTCCCGAATGACTCGGGCGCATCCGGTTATCTCTTCCACGGTTTCGCCCTTCATACGCAGGGCAGTCATGAACGCGGCTACTTGAGCGGGGGTGGCTACTCCGGCCATGATGTCGCTCATAGCGGCCGCGGCCTCATTCTCTTCAAGATGCATACCCTCGACGAGGTGTCGTATGGCTTGTTGGATATTTGTCGGCTCACTAAGCTGTGAACGTGTCATGTTTGTTCCCTCCCCTTTTCACCGGTACCGTTGCACGGACGCCGCCTGCAACAAGACCTGGGCTTTTTTCAGCGTCTCTTCATACTCTTTTTTCGGATCCGAGGCAGCTACGATACCCGCTCCCGCTTGCACATGGGCCAGACCGTCTTTGACCACCAAGGTTCTGATGGTGATACAGGTGTTCATGTTTCCTCCGAATCCGATGTGGCCGACGCATCCTGCGTACGGCCCCCTCCGTACGGGTTCCAGCGTGTCGATGATCTTCATGGCCCGGGCTCTTGGGGCACCCGAAACGGTACCCGCGGGAAAGGTGGCTCTCAAAACATCGAACGGCGTGCGATCCTTGGCCAGCCGCCCCGAGACATGGGACACCATGTGCATGACGTGCGAGTAGCGTTCTATGGACATCCTCTCATCCACCTGTACACTGTCCTCTTCGCACACTTTCCGCAGGTCGGTTACGCTCAAATCTAGCAGCATGAGATGTTCGGCGCGCTCTTTTTCATCGGCAAGAAGCTCACCGGCATACTGCGCATCTTCATCCGAGGTGCGACCTCTGGGGCGTGTGCCGGCGATGGGACGTACGTTAACCCGATCGTCTTGCACCTGAACCATAAGCTCGGGTGATGAGCCAATGAGGTGGCACTCCGGCAACTGCAGATAAAACATATATGGAGAGGGATTGAGAGTCCTCAAGACACGATAGATATCCAACGGTTCGGCTTGGACCGGCGTGGTCAGACGTTGCGATAGCACGATCTGATCGGCTGTACCTTGGGCTATATACCGTTGACATTCCTCAACGGCGGTGATGAAGCGCTCCTCCGTGAAGCTACTGCGAAAAGAAGGCAGTTGTGGAGCAAGCGCCAGCCGGGGTCTCGGAGGTTCGGGTCGGCTCAGCTTTTCCAGCAGCTCATCGATCGCCGCCAGGGCGCGATCGTAGCAACGATCGGGATCGCCTTCCACTCTGGCGTTGTGCACGGCCAGCAGGGTGCGGTTGGCGTGATCGAAGATGATCATGCTGTCAGTGAAAAGAAAGAACATGTCGGCCAGTCCCAGCTCATCGGGGGGACCGTCTCCGAGATCGAGGAATCGGCGCGCCGCATCGTAGGCCAGATAACCTATCGCACCGCCGAAAAAAGGCGGCAATCCCTGTACCGGCGCTGGCTTATAGCGGGACATCAGCTTTTCGAGGGCCTCGAGAGGGTCGTCTGCCGTTTCGGTGTGACAGCCATCACCCGTACGGAGGGTGATCGTACGCCCGTGTGCGGAGAAAGTCAGCGAGGCACCGTTGCCCACGAAAGAGTAGCGACCCACTCGTTCACCTTGCTCCACACTCTCGAGCAGATAGCACGTATCATCGGCGCCGATTTTCAGCAACGCTGACACCGGGGTGTCCAAATCGGCTAAGACTTCGGTGTAAATCGGGATCAGATTGTATTGCTGACACAGGGAACGAAACTCTTCACGGCTGGGTTTGACTTGTGAACAAGGTAAAGAGAGGTTGGGTAAGGAACGAATATGCAAGCTTCTCACCATCCTCTTTGAGGTAGGGTGGCGAGTAAGCGATCGGGGATAAAGCCAACCGGGAAGGAATGGCGTGTTGGCTCGTGGCTGAAAGACCACATGATTGGATTGTGGCTCATCTCAGCTCAACTAAACTCCGACTCACTCAGCTCTGCTCACCTTTCTTCCCTTGGCGATCGGCCCTCCGGCCGATCTTCAACCCGGGGAAGTTGGCTCTATTGTATGTAGGGCCATCTGTTGTGTCAACCGAAAAGCATCAAAAGATCACTAAAGAATATCGGAGCACCCTTTCCGCCCGAGAAAGGCTGAAGATCAGGCACATGTCCCGGGCGGAAAGGAGACGAAAGGGTCTATCAGTGCAGTCCTCTGAGCTCGGCCTGAGCGATTTGCAGTTCGTCAGCGGCAAAGTGTCCCGGTGTCACACTCAGTCTGAACCAGTGAGCGGAAACCGACTCAGCCACATCGGCGGTCAAAGCCAGCTCACAAAGCCCGCCCTCTAACGGCTGCCATTCCTCAACCGTGTATGCCAGCTCTTCCCACACCTGGCCGTCACGGGAGATAGAGAGTTTGAGAGCCTCCTTGACATCGGCGCGGGGTGCTTGGACAAGAATCCGCGCGCTTCGCAGATTGGGCGTTTCCCAGATGAGATACTCCTGTGTATCGCTCTGACGGATACGGCGATCGGGACCGCCCATTTGATGTCGCGAAGAGCCAGTGGTGTAGGTCCAGCCGTCGCTTTCCGAGCTGGTGTGCGAGCGGACTATCGTCCCAAACCAGGCAGTCTCCAGAGGCGGTTCCATGCGATCGATGATTTCCCACCTATTTTCGACCCGAAATGAGAAGGCATGAGTGAGGACGGTATCATTAACCGTGGCTTCGACAAGAAGACGGTGTACTCCATCATCCAGCATGTAAGTATCGAGCAAGAGCTCATCGGGCGGAGACTCCCCGCTGTAGAGCGGTTGATTGTCTACTTTAACCGAGACGACGCTCAGCTTGGCGGAAGCGGGCACATCCAATCGGACATTGAGCGGAATGATGCCTCGGACAGGTTGGCCGGCCGATGAGGGCCAGTTCACGTCGAAGCTGACCCGGGCCAACGTCGGCCAGAGACGCTCACCCGCTTCAGCGGCCTTTTGCCACTCACTAAGCGCTTTGACTTCGGGGGCGACGGAGGCACTCTTGCCGTCCGCCAGTGGTGTCATCTGTACGACCAGGCGTACGTCCGTGACATCCTCCAGGTGAATAGCCAGCTTCCTGAAATCGGCGTTTCTGTTCTGTCCTTCGGGAGTGGGTGAACTCGGCAAGGGCTCGGCGGCCATGACCTCAAATTTTGCCTCGAGCGGCGAGAGGATGCGAGCCACCAACTGCTTTCCGTCCCGTTGCAGCGTCGCCGTCTTCCCGTCGCCTTCGATGTGAACGGCGGCTTTGGTATGCATAAACCACCACAACTCGACCGGCTCGGGTGCGATCACTTCGTCTTGAATGATGACTTGGCGGCGCTCGTCAAAAAGAGCCACGCCGCGCCAGGCGCGCTTTACGGCCGGGTAGGCTGAGGTCAGATCGACAATTCCCAGTGCCTCTTCGGGCAGGTAGGATTGAAGGATGATCGGTGCAAAGGCCCGCACATCCTGATCCGGACCTGAACCCGGATTGATGACCAGGGTGTTTTGTCCTTCTGCCCGGGTGCGGTAATATGTCCAGCGCTGGCCGCTGCCTCGGTTGTTGTATCCCGGTAAGTTGTAGTTGTCCGCTCCGGTTTCATCGGCCCAACGCACACCCAAGGCCTCCAGGACAAAATCACCGAGGTCCAAATGACCGTGGTTGACGTTGGCCGCCCCGCCTTTGTAGGCGACGAAAACGGCGTTTTTATCCTCCCAGGCGCTGCGGAAGGTGGCCACTTCCACGCCGCGGAAGTATTTGTCGAGAGGCAGATCCGAAAACTGAAAACCTTCGTCAAGCCCAGGTTTGTACCAAAGCAAGTTGTTGGTCAGGCTGCCCCAGGAAGTGCCGGAGATCCGGCGATGCCAATCGGCGAAGGCAGGCTGATCAAATCGGTCCGCCAGCCAGAGCATCTCAGGCGCCCGAGGCACTCCGGTTCCTGAATCGGCGAAGTTGAAGACCAGGTTATTCGGACCCGTAAGATAGACGGGGTAAAACCCGGCTTCGGCAATACCCGGCGTTTGGGCCAGATCGAAATCGGTGCCCAGCGCGGTCTCCAGGGCGATGAGATAGGCGATGAGGTAGCGGATCGAATAATGCCAGTAGCCGACTCCTTCATCCCAGGCCCCGTCCGGCCCGAAAAGGCCGATGGCCAGATTCACCGATTCCAGCGCTTCGCGCAGGATCTCTTCGGCCACCTCAGGCTCTTCTTCGGCGATGGCCAAAGCGCCCATCGATATACCGCCGTTGACCACGAAATTCCAATTTTGCACCCAGCTGGGGCTCCATTGCCATCCCGCCGGTTTTTGGCCGCGATAATAAAGCAGAGCCGGTTGGAGCCCTTTTTGCATGATGGCGTCGCGGATCAGCCGCTTTTGTTCTGCCGACCAATCGTCATACAGCCAATCGTAGGCGATGGCAAAAGCCCGGGTCATCTCTGCCGTATCAAGGAAATGCGGCGGATTCCAGTCCACAAAGGCGGCTGCCGTCTCCAGCTCCTGCCATAGTCGATGCAGATACCGCGGCTCTTGCTCAATGCGGTAGATCATGGCCAGGGTCTCCACGCGCTCCAATACTTCGCGACTGGTGGCTAACAGCCTCTTGCCGTCCGGAAGGACATACTCGGGAAGCGGCTCACGAAGTATGGTCTCAGCCCCGGTCTTCAAGGCCGCATACCATTGACCCGCCAAGGGATCATCTTTGATCAGTTTTTTGATCCTGTCGAAATCGGAGGCACTGACCAAAAGGCGTGGGTGTTCTTTTCGCAACGTACTCAACAGCGGTTTAGACGTATCGGCTTCAGACAAGGCTTTTTTAACCTCCGGATCGAGCTGTATGAGAGACAGATCGTCAAACCAGATGCTGCCGTTACCGTAGGTATTGAACAGATGGACGTCCATGCCTATGACTTCTTCCGGCAAAGTGAAGGTGACGGACATCGGCGCCCAATCCGTCAGATCGTCTCCGACATCCGCAGGCCGGATCATGAAGTTGTCTCCCGAGACCTCATAGACGCTCTCGTGAGGTCCGTGTACCCAATCCATTTGCCAGCGCACTTTATTGGCCTGGTTGTGCGGCTTGGCTCGGTAGACCATAACACGCATGACGACATCGCTGCGCTTTACCCCTTCGCTTCTTTGGTACCAGACCTCTAGCCGGTAGGCTTCTCCGCCCTTAACCGACAGGGCGCGGGCAATGGCCGATCTGGCACCCTCTCCGTGCACGCGAACGGAGGCTTGTCCGCTTCTGCTGCGGGTGGTGTCGACGGATATTTCCACCGTATCTTGATTGGGCCCTGACGGAATAAAGGTGTTAAAACCGGAGGGCAGTCCCTTGGAGCTGACCTGTTCGAAGCTGCCGTTGGAGATGAGATTCTCACCTTCCGCTGCTGATGGGACCGCAGCAGCGAGAAAGGCCAAAGCGCTGACAAGGATGAACCACGTGAAAGTCCTCTTTTGTCTTACAAGGAATCTCATGATGCCACCTCCTTCAATCTGTGCAGAGCTTTCAGGCTCTCGGCGATCAGCACCGCTGGTGCCTCGGCCGTAATCCTGTCTTCTTGTTCCCTAACGCGGGCTCCGACTTCGTATCCTCCTTCCTCAAAGGCCTGTTCCGTCGGTATGTATCCTTGATAGCCGTTGGCATATCCAACCGGAACGGTGATCTCAAACGGCGATTGCTCCTGGATGGACATACCCAGCTCGACGAAGACTTCAGCCGGTAAGCCGAGCAGGGCCACTTCACCGATGCTCACGGCGTGTACGCTGAAGCCGATACCGCCGGAGTCGGCGGGTAACAGGAAGCCGTGTTGCAATGAAGACAACGACGGAGTCAGTTCCCTTCCCTGCACTGATGACAACAACTCCTTCATCACCGCGGCTGCCAGGTAGTGACCCAGTCGATCCACGGCGTCGAAGTCCGCCCCGTGAGGATCGGAGTTGATATTCCCCGCACATCCGTTGGCGAAGATAGCTACGGCTCCGGTCTGCTCTTCGATGCGGCGCGACGCGGCACCCGGGAAATCGCCGGAGATGAAGTAGTTGTTCTGGCCCAAGACGACGGCATGGCACGGATGGCAAGACCAGATCGCCTTCGTTTGGCCGTTGAGATCGGTAATCTGCAGTACGTCCACCCAGGGATAGACCGGTTGATCGGGGGCTTTGCCTAAAATGACGCGTCCGTCGCGTTTTTCACGTCTGTTGACGCCGCACTGAGCGTGTCCCCGTCGATAGAAGATACGGGCCGGGGCGGACAGGCTTTTGGCCCAAGTGGCCACTCCTACCAGCTTGTCTTCGAAAACGGCGGCATTGTTGGCCGTGACGGGATCGACATCGCTTCGGGGAATACTCGGTCCTGAATGAGTGTGCGTGGCGGCGATAAACACGTTTGATGCGGGAATACCCGTTAGCTCTTCCACGCGCCGGCGCACTCGTTCGACCATTTTCGCAGGTATGCCGACCGTCTCCACGCCCAGCAACATGAGATCGTTCTTGGTGTCCGTCAGATAAAGCGCTCTTGCCCACAACTCATCTCGAATACCGACCGCTCCGTGTTTTCGGGCTGCATAGCCTGCCATGGCACAACCGATGGCCGGTGTTATGTTGACTTTGGCTACACCTGCTTGAAAGGACATCAGTGTTCACCTCCTGTGGGATGGTCCGCTAAGAAGATACATACCCGAAAAAAGCGGAATCTCCTGTATTGGGCGCCGGCGATAGGAGGGAGGTTACAGGAGATCGCGAAGTTGCCGCAGAAAAATAACTCACAATCCTTTGGATAAGGGGCTGGGGATGTGGGAGAAGCGAAGAGACTGAATCTGACCCTGGTCGGTTGTGGCGGCATCGCTGACGCCCACCTCAGGGCGGTAAAAATGCTGGAGTCGCAAGTGCGGCTGATCAGCACTGTGGATATCGACGAGACGAGGGCTCGAGCCGCGGCGGAGAAATACGGGGCCGGCTACTGGACGACCGATTATGGGCGGGCTTTTGCCGACGAGTCTGTCGACGCGGCTGTCTTGTGTCTGCCTCACGATCTGCACGCTCCGGCGGCCATAGCCGCTGCGGAGGCGGGTCTGCATGTGCTGTGTGAAAAGCCTTTAGCGCTGAACGCCGATGAAGGATGGCAGATGGTACGGCGTTTTGAAGAAGCGGACAGAGTGCTTATGGTCGGGCACAGCCGTCGGTTCACACCCGGAGCGGCTCAGGCTCGAAAGATCGTCCAAAACGGTGAACTGGGGACGATCTTCCATGTGCACAGTAGCCTGCTTTCCTACATTCAACAGGCATCCACGGAGTGGAGACGGCACAACGAGAGTTCAGGCGGGTATCTCATACCCATCTTTGGCACTCACCTAATAGATCTGCTTCTGTGGGTCACGGATCTGGTGCCGCTGCGTGTCTACTGTGAGTACTCGTCGTATCGGCCGGAGTGGGAAGGTGATGATGAAGTCAGCATCACCTTGGCGTTAGGTGACAAGGAGGGTCGGGAGATCCCGGCCTCGGTGCAAATGTCTGCCAACTGCCGGATGCGCCCGTCGCGACCTCAAAATCGTGATGAACTGGTCGTCGGAGGTGTGGATCATACCCTGATCTACAACAATCCAAGCCGTTTGTTCTTGGACGGAGCTCCTTTGGAGCTGGAACCTGCGGAAGAGGCGGCTCTTCCCACGTTTGCCCGTCAGCTGCAGGAGTTTGTTCAGGCGATCAACGAAGGGCGTGCGCCCGTCTCTTCAGGTCATGAGGCCGCCTTGGTCATGGAGGTCTTGGACGCCGCGCAAAAATCGGCCAGAGAACATGTCGTAGTGGAGTTGAACCGAGACGACAAGAAGTGAAAGTTTGGAGGGCGAGGCATGCTAGATAGGATTCGGGCAGGCAAGAATCTTCCTGTGCCGGACTACTGGCGAGGAACTGTCGATGATGTGGACGAAGTTTTGGATCAGGTCACCCGCGGGCGGGTGATTTCCTTGCGCACAAGCGCCGGAGGAAGGCTGTTGCGCGCCGTCGTCTACGGCTCACAAGCGCCTTTGAGACGAACGGCCAATTTGAACTCGGCCTTCGGGGCCTCTCTACCCCGGGCCTATGTAGATAAGACGGATCGCCGTCCCAGTTTGATGTTGGTCGGCGGCGCCCACGGTTCTGAGATGGAGGGCATAGTCGGTCTCGTCAATCTGATTCACGTCATGGAGTCCGGATATGACCTCTTGGGCAGATCATGGAAAAGCCTGCTGGATCTGGCCGAAGGGGTGCGACTGACGATTCTGCCCTGTCTCAATCCGGACGGCCGGGCTCGCGTGGGCCTGAACAGCTATGTCGGCGAGAGTGCGGAGACCTACCGATATTGGATGCAAGGTACGCGCCGTGACGGCACGCTTTATTCGTGGCCGGCGGTGAAGGAGTTTCACCCGATAAGAGACGTGGGCTTTTTGGGCGGCTATTTCAATGATGATCACATCAACCCCATGCATGACGACTTCTTCGTCAATCCGTGTGCCGAGGTGCGATCACTGATGGAGTTGGCCGACCGCGAAGCTCCGGATCTGATCGCTTTGCTCCACAGTGCCGCCGATTCACCGTTCCACTTCTGTTCGATTGCTCATCTGCCGCCGGTGCACCAAGAGGCCATCTACAGCCTTTCTCAGCGGGTGAAAGAGAGGATGACCGAGAAAGGCCTTCCTTTTGCGCCTTTTCCGGATCCGAGACAGCAGCAAAAGGTGTATCTCGAGCAGTTCAACCTGCCTCGCGCTCTTCATCACCATTGCGGAGCGGCGACGCTGACCATTGAAAGCTGCGCCGGGATCGCAACGGACAAAGAGCATCTAAAGCTGGATTGGCAGCAGATTCTGGACGGTCACTTCATCCTCTTTGAGGAGCTGTTGTCCAGCGTGAAGGCGGAGTTCCACAAATATGCCCAGCCGTTTTTATCTGATTGACCAGGGTCAGAGCGCTTTTAAGGCATCAACCGAGGAGGCCGTGCCATGCGAAGATATCGGATAGGTGATCTTAACGCTAAAGGAACGGAGCATGTGGCCAGTCATCTGCTAAAAGGAGAAGCGCTGACACGAGGCGGTCTCAGTTTCACCAAGCCAGGTCATCGCACCCATGACGGTCATGAGCATCGTCATGACGATGACGAAGAGATGTTCATCATTTTACAGGGAAAAGGCTTGGTGCAAATCGACGGTCGGCAGGAGCCCATATCTGCCGGCGACGTGCTCATCATCGAGCCCGGAGAGGAGCACCATCTGGTCAGCGATGAGCAGGATCCGCTGGTCCATATTTGGTTGCATGCGGGAGAGCGACAGACAGAAAGTCGGGACTGAGGCCTAAGCAGCAGGCAGGTTCTCGACATATGGCGAGGGCTTGCCTTCTATCTTGTTTACCTGCGGCGTGGCTCCAAGACGGGACCTTGGGCAGGACATAGTAGAACGAAATCCTCTATTACACAGGCGAGGGTGGGACTGGCGTGGACGCGGTCTATGATTGGGTGGCGCAGTCTTCGGGCAACAGTCCGTTGTTGTTCATGCTGTTGTTCGCGCTATCCTTTATCAACGCATTTTTGCCGATGGTGCCCATCGAAACCATCAGCGTGTTTGCCGGATACCTCAGTGAAGTGGTAAACGGCAACGCTTATATCATTGTCTTGGCAGTGACCTTGGGGAGTGCCATAGGCAGCACGATTCTGTTTTTATTGGCCCGATCACAAGGCCATCGTTTGCTGGAGTTGGGCTTTGTCAAAAGGCAAGTCACCCCGGCTCGCCTGGACAAGACACAAGGCTGGTTCCGCCATTACGGTCTGTGGATGATTTTTGCCGGAAAACTGGTACCCGGTATGAGTCTGGTGACCGTAGTATCAAGCGGTCTGTTTCGCCTGGGTATGCGCGAGGCGCTGGTTGCAATATATCTCGCCAACTTCTTGTATTTCAGCGTGGCCGTCGCTTTGGGGCGCTTTTTGGGTGAGGAGTGGCGCGCCGTCAATCTTTGGGGTCGTCGCCTGTGGCCGTATGTTCTCGCTGTCGTAGTTGTCGCCCTTGTCGCCGTCGGCTTGCGCAATCGGCTGCGGAAGCGGATACACTGACCCGAGTGGTGGCTCGGGTCGGTGTCTATAGGTCGTCCCGTCCGATCGATTCCAAAACCCTGTTGAGCCTGTTTTTGACAAGATCTGTCGATTGGCATGTCGACTCCATCCCAATAGCGCTTGATGAGGCCCTTTTTGAGACCGAGGAAGACGGGACAAGCCCAAAAGGATAAATGATGTGTGTATCGAAGCGAATTATTAATATTGTAGTCGCGGTCAGCAGCGATATTTCTTTGACAAAGGAGGGACCCGAGTTGAAAACGCGACGTGTTTTATGCCTTGCCTTGGTGCTTTTGGGTCTCATGAGTTGCGGAGCGGTGGGATTGGCGGCGTCGAAGCAACTGCTCAGCAACCCGGGATTTGAACTGCAACAAGAGGGCGAGATCCCCCCGGGTTGGCAGAAGTTCGGCCGCGGTGAGTTGGGACAGGAACTCTGCTTCGAGCGGGGAACAGCCTACGAAGGGGAATGGGAGTTTGTCATCCGCGATGAGTCCCCGACGGTAGGTTATGGATTGCGCAGTGAGATCTTTCCGGCGGAGCCGGGACAGATCTACCGAGCTTCTGTGATGGCCAAGGTCGACACAGGTCGGGGTATGCTCTACCTCGATTTTTGGGGTGCGAACAAAACAAGAATCGCTCACAGGGCGGTGTATATCAGCAGCAGAGATTGGGCTCGGACTGAGATCACTGAGGAGGCTCCCGAGGGTACCCATTGGGTTTCGATCATTCTCTACTCCTCCAGCACCGATGTGAGTATCGCCCGTTTTGATAACGCCTCTTTGGAGCTGCTCACCGCTGATCACTGGCTGGGAGGGGAAGTTGAACTGATACCCGGTGAGGGAAGTTTGGATTATTCGCCGGCGGACGGCGCCGTTGTGACGACCAACCCGCCTTCTTTTGTTTGGATTCCTGTCGGCGGGGCGGCTTCATACACACTGGAATACTCTGTGGATCCGGACTTCGCTCCGGATAAGACCATCGTCGTTGAAGACATCGACATCAGCATTTATACACCGTCTGCGGTCTTTGACGACAGTCAGACCTGGTATTGGCGGGTGCGCGCCGTCGACAGCAAAGGGAACGCGTCCGAACCCACGAAAACGCGCGCCTTTAACATCGATCCGGCGGCTGCCGTGTTGCCCTTGCCGCCTCTTGAGGAGGTTCGGGCCAGGCTTCCTCAAAGCCACCCCCGTTTGTTTGTGACGCAAGAGATCTTGGATGAATGGCGGGAAAAGAGCCGCTCTGATCTAATGCTCAGGCTGATTTGGAGCAATATCCAAACCAGTGCTTTGAGCGCCCGCTTCACCCCATTGCCGGATGAACCGCCGCATTGCCGGCCGGGAGGGGTCTGGGACGTCAATCTGTGGCGGCAGTACTCGATCACCGTCCAGGCCATGAACACGATTGAGACATTGGCTTTCGCCTACATGATGACCGGGGATAAAGAGACCGGAGAAGCGGTACGCAAATGGATGCTCCATGTCGCCTCGTGGGATCCCAAAGGGGCGACCAGTGCCGCAGTGAACGATGAGTCATCCATGCCCATTCTCTACCAGATGAGCAGGGCTTATACCTGGGCCTACGATGCGCTGACACCCGAGGATCGTCAGTTTATCCGTGAGGTGATGCGCATCAGAGGTAATGAAGCCTACGCGATCTTGAGAAACCGCAAGTTCGAAAACAACCCATACGCAAGTCATGCCGGCCGTTCATTGGGCTTTTTGGGCGAGGCGGCCATCGCCTTTATGGGAGAGATACCTGAGGCGCAGGAGTGGTTTGACTACGTAGTGCGGGTGTTTTTTGCCATCTATCCGGCCTGGGGTAAAGATCCCGGCGGATGGGCGGAGGGACATGCTTACTGGACGAGTTATATGAATCGGGTCTTCTGGTTTGTCGATGCTTTGCGGGTAGCGACGGATCTTGATCTGTACCAGAAACCTTTCTTCAAGAACACGGGCACGTTCAAGCTGTACACACAGCCTCCCTACAGCAAGATGGGACCCTTCGGGGATTTTGCCGACCGCGGACCCGTCACCTCTGACGGGATGGTGATGGGGCATCTGGCCGCCGTTTACGGAAACTCCTACTACAAGTGGTATGCGCAGCGTCTGGGCGCCCTTGCCGAAATGGGTGTCATGGGTTTCATCCGCGCCATACTCTACGACGGGCGGTCGGTTTCTGCCAAGGAGCCGACGGATCTGCCGCCTTCGGCTTACTTCTCCGACATAGGCTGGACGGTTTTCCATCGTCAGCTGGGGGATGCCAAAAACGACATCCAGTTTATGTTTAAGAGCAGTCCCTACGGTTCATACAGCCACAGCTTCGCCGATCAGAATACGTTCACTCTGGAGGCATACGGCGAGCCGCTGGCCATATCGTCGGGTTATCGTCCGTGGTACGGCAGCGAACACCACATGAAATGGACCAAGACCACCCAGGCTCACAACGGTCTTTTGATCAACGGTCAGGGACAAAGAGTCCAATCGCTGTCGGCCAAGGGTGAGATCCTGGGCTTTCTCAGCGGCAAGAGCTTCGATTACACGGCCGGTGACGCCACGCAGGCCTATGAGCGTTCACTGGTGGAGCGCTATGTGCGGCATGCGGTCTATCTGCGTCCTGACACGTTCATTCTCTTTGACGATGTGCAAGCTCCCAAGCCCAGCACTTACAGCTGGTTGATGCACGCCTATCAAGAGACGCAGATCGATGCCGAAAAGGGACATCTGCATCTGGAGTCCGGCAATGCCACATTGGACACCTATCTGTGGGCGAGCGAGGCACTTGAGTACACTCAGACGGATGAGTTTGCCGTTCCTTTGGATGAACCCATGGATAAACCCGTTCAGTGGCACTTGACTGCCACCACGAAGCAGCCGGCTGCTGATGCCTTCTTCTTGGCGGTGCTCGCTCCGGCCAGGAAGGGAGAGGCCCGTGATCTTCGGGTGACACTGGTGAGCGCAGGGGCAGGAGAAGGCGTGCGTCTGAATGAAGGCTCTACGGAAGCTTTGATTCTGTTCCGCCAAGGTCCGGAAGGAGAGTTGGCCACCGATGAGCTGACAGCTGAGGCGGCGGTGGCGGCGTGGACTCGGCGCGGTGACGGTACGGAAGGTCTGCTTTTGGTTGAAGGGACCAGTTGGCAAGCGGAATCCGGCTTGACGTTGAAAGCTACAGTGCCTGTCAGTGTTGAGTTGAGCCTGGAAAAAGGGTCCGTCACCGGAACGGTGCAGCACCCTGCGGTTCCCGGATCTCAACCCTATGAGCTGACGCTGCGGATCGGCGAGGGACAGAGCGTAAAAGACGTGACTTCCTCCCACGAGGTGCTGGACTGGCAGGCGGACGCAAACACGCTGAAGCTGACTCTCGCTCCGGGCGAGCATCAGCTGATCATTGAGTTGAACTGAGATCTTCAGTTGGACGTATTTCATGTCTGCGATATCCGAGCCACCCTCCGAAGCGGCGAGGGTGGCTTTTGCCAACATATTTGCGGGGAGTCATTTCTGATGGTACATAGCGATACACAGGTTTACGAAAGAGCCGTCTTGGTCTGTGAAGGTCAGCCTCGCTTTAGCATCGTCACACCCGATGACACGACACCGGTGATCGATGATGCCGTTCATGAGCTCAATTATTGGGTGCGGCGCATCACCGGGGTCGAGTTGGATGTCGTCAAGTTGTCCGAGTGGAACGGCCAGACTCCGTATATCGCTGTCGGCAGGAGTGCCTTGACCGAACAAAACCAATGGGATGAAGGTGAGTTCAGACAAGAAGAGGCCAGGGTCTTCATCGCCACCGACAAGTTGGGTCTTTTGGGCAACGACACGGCGCCGTACAAGGGCCTGACCTGGCGGGGAACTTACTACGCCGTCTTAGAACTGGTGCAAAAAGGATTTGGCGTCCGTTGGATATGGCCCGGACCGAGCGGAGAGGTCTTCACCCCCCGAAGGACTTTGGAGGTTCCGGTAGGGTCATGGTCATGGGCTCCTTGTCTTCCTTTGGTACGTATCATGCGCAACAGCCGCAACAGCAAGTCTTTGGCGGATCGGGCTCAGAAGCTTTTTGGCTACATGGATCTTCAGCCCGAAGCCTGCCGGGCCATGGTTCAGCTGGAAGAGGATCAGGAAAGATGGCTCAAGCGTCAACGCATGAATCAATCTTCCAATGTCCGGTTTGGGCACTCCTTTACCGATTGGTGGGATCGATACGGCAAGGACCATCCGGATTGGTTCGCCAAACCGCCCGAAGGCGTCACGCAACACGGCGGACGGGGCGTGAAACTGAATCTTTCCAATCCGGAAGTTCACGACAAGATCGTCTCTGATTGGCATCAGGCGTGGCAAAAGGCACCCGAAGAGAACAAGATCCTGCCAATAGGACCCAACGACAGCCGGGGTTTTGACACCCGATCCGAGACCAGGGCTTGGGACGCGCCGGAGTTAGCCCGTTATTCCGACAAGGAGATATACAACGGCAGTGAACCGGTCTTGAGCGATCGCTACGTCAAGTTCTGGAATATTATCGCCAGGCGGGTGGCGGCTATTGATCCCGAAGTTCGGCTGACGACCTATGCCTACAGGAATTACAGGACGCCTCCTTTGGGCTCGGAAAGACTGGAGGGGAATATTATCATCGGCTATGTGGGCGGCGAGGGATACTATCCCGATGAACGCTTCATCACCGAGGAATGGCAGGGCTGGGCCGAGCGAGGGGCCAAGCTGATCTGGCGGCCCAATCTTTTGCATACCGGACACGGTGTGCCGTATTTGTTCTCCCGGGCTCTTTATGACGACTTCCGCTTCTTTTTGGAGCACGGCATGTTGGGCACCCTTTTTGACAGTCTAACGGGCAATTGGGCCGGACAAGGCCTGGTCTATTATGTCTTGGCCGAACAGCACTCGCGTCCTGAGGCGAGCTACGAAGAGCTGGCCGGCGAGTATTACTCAGCTTTTGGCCCCGCGGCTGAGGCGATTCGGGACTACATGGAGTTTTTTGAGGAACGGACCAAAGCCATGCCGGAGGTGATGCGGACTCGGAAGCTGTCGCCGCGTGAGACATGGGGCGGCTGGTGGATTGCGCACATACGTCTGGTGCCGCTTTTTCTCACTCCGGAGGTCTTGGCCGAGGCGGAAGCCATCTTGATCAGGGCCGAACGAGCCGTCGCCGGGACCGAGGAGGTCTATCGGGAGCGGGTGAAGCTGATCCGCATCGGTTTCGAGCACGGAAAGCTGATGTCGGAAGTCTTTTCACAGCTGCGCTTGGATGATCCGCAAGTTCAAATCGACTACACTCGGGCAAAACGGATCCTGCAACCTCTGTGGGATTATCGCCGGGAGATCGCCGCCCATCCCTTGGTGCCCGTCGTACGCTATCTGGTCTCTGAAGAGGAACGCTTAGGCATATGGTCAGCATTCCGGATCAGGGAGTCCGAGTCTGACTCTGCCGGACCTCCCGTGGCTCCGGGACGAGTGATCAAGCGTCCTTTGGATCAAGGATGGGTGTTTGCCGTTGATCCGGACAATGAGGGGCTAAAAAGGCGATGGTTTGATCCGGCCTTTGACAGCTCGGGATGGCAGCCGATCGAGGTGCAAAAACCTTGGCGCCAGGCTTTACCGGATGTGCCCGATAGCAAAATCGGTTGGTACCGACTGGTCTTTGACATTCCCGATCATGAGGATACGGGAAGCAGGATGTTTCTCGTTTTCGATTCAGTTGATGCCGAAGTGAGCTTGTGGATCAACGGACAATTGGTCTACGAGCGCGGTTATCCTCATCAGGGCAACTACGATTCCTGGAGCGAATCGTTTTGGGTAGAAGCGACCGACACCCTGCAGGACGGGGCGCCCAATGATCTCGTCTTGCGGGTGGAAAGCGAAAGCCACAACGGCGGAATAACAGGGGCGGTCTCGCTGCTCATACAGCACTAGGCCGTTTTCCGACGAAAAAAAGGCGTCCCGACGGGACGCCTCTTTTCTCTCACAGTTTAATGTTGTCCAGGCTGAGATCTCGCAAATCAGCCATGACGTTGTTTTGCTCCGCTTCATACAGTCGCCAAATGACTCTCAGGCCTTGCAGGCTGCTCGGTCCGTCAGTGAGCGGACGTCGCCCGGTATTGATGCACTCGATGAAGTGGATCATCTCGTTTTGTGTGTGCTTGCCGGGTTGGGTCTCCATCAACACCATCTCTTTGCCGCCTTTGTGGAGAATCAGCTGGCGGCGGCCGGGATCGATCTCGAGCATTCCTTCGGTGCAATGGGCATGGAAGGAGTTGCGAAGCCGCGAGCCTCTGGCTCCCCAGGTGCCGAAGTGGTAGCCTATCTTGCCGCCCTCAAACTCAATGGCCACGTTGCTTGTTCCTTCCCGTTTGATCCAGGGCGTGCCGAAGTTGGTGCCCAGATGCGTACCCACGATCGGTTTACCCAAGATCCACAGCATCAGATCGATGTAGTGGCATCCATGACTGAAGAACTGTCCGCCGCCGGTGGGGTATATGTTTCGCCAGTGATCGGCCGGATACTGCGTCAGCTGTTCAGTCCAAATGGACATCTGGAACAGATCTCCAAAAGCCCGCTCATCAATGAGTTGTTTCATCCGAACTACGAGGGGGTGGAAACGCATGCAGTAGGCGATCATTAACACCCGCTGTACTCTGGTGGAGGTCTCAATCAGATCGAGACATTCCTCTTCGGTGTTGGCCATGGGTTTTTCCAGCAGTACGTGCTTGCCGGCTTCGAGACACTCTTTTGCTACAGGATGATGGAGATGGTGCGGCAAGACTATGAGTACAGCCTCGACGTCATCGAGAACGTCCCGATAGTCTGTGGCTGCTTTTGCTCCCGGGAAGAACTCCGCAGCTTTCTCAGCGCGCTCTTTAACGATGTCTACCGTAGCCTTTACCTGCAGTATGTCACCCAGCTCCGTTAGCCCTTTGGCGTGGGTACCTGTCATACCCCCACAGCCGATGATCGCCAGACTTACCTGACTCATTGCACGACCTCCTCTGATTACATACCAACAAGTCCGTGGCCGCATAGCGCCAAAAGCAAATTCGACAAGGGGGTAGGTCATTTCCTGTAAGTCCTTTGAGGTTAGTCAGCGGTCAACCTGAGGATTTATTTTCTTGCGATTCTATTTGTTGGACGAGCGATGTATAATGATGTTGTTCAAGCATGAAAAGAGTCAATAAAGAGGAGAATGGGGGGTTGTTGTTCAATGATCGAAAACAACAAGCGGCAGAGCCGTACCGTCTCATGTTATGTATTCGCCTTCATGGCGATTCTTGTTTTTTCGTTGCCCGCAGTCGTATCGGCCACGACTCTCGAGATATGGGATTGGTGGAGCCCGACGGTGATGGGGCAGGCCATCTCCACCTGGTGGGATCATGTTGAGGAGCGCTTTGAAAAAGAGAACCCCGGTGTTAACGTAGAGATTATGTTCGTGACCGGAATGCCGACGAAGTTGATCACGGCGGTGGCGGCGGGAGTGGGACCGGATGTGACTCAGATATCCGTATCTTACGCTCGGGATCTGTATGAAAGCGGTATGCTCATGCCTCTCAACGATTTTGTCAGCAAAACGCCCAGTCTCAGTCAGGATCAGTTCTTCCCGTTTGCCCGCCTGTTTAACTCCAAAGACGGCGTGATCTATGCCGTTCCCCATAACGTCGACAACAACTCCCTCCATTACGACATCGATGCCTTTCATGAAGCCGGATTGGATGCGGATCCTTTGGCCATAGCCTCTTGGGATATGTTCCGCGATTACGTGCGCAAACTGACGCGATTCTCCGACACCGGTCAAGTGGTTCGGGCGGGCTATGATACGACCATTGGCACAGTCTCTTTCCAGAACTGGTTGTATGCCAACGGCGGCGATTTTTACAACAAGACCCACGATGGCTTCTTGTTCGCCGGACCTCACGGAGTCGAAGCCCTTGAATTCCTACTGGAGCTGCGAAGCCACGGGCAACAGGCCCCTGCCGGAACGGGTCTGGTCTTTGCTTCCCGCCGGGCGGCCATCGTTCTCGAATCCGGTTACGGAACACGTATCGTGGCCGAGAATCCGGACATGAACTTCGGGATGACCAGTCTTCCGCCCGGACCGAGGGGCAGTGCCCGGGCCGTGACCGGCTGGGTGAACATGCTGGCTATTCCGACCGGAGCCAAAAACCCCGAGTTGGCCTGGGAATGGATCAAATACTTCGCCGGTCTCGAAGGACAGCTGAAGTTCTTTGAAGTATATGGAAGGGCAGGGATACCGCGTCTTGATTTCTTCCGGACGCGCGCTTGGTCGAACTTCGTTCGGGAACATCCGTTCATCAGAATGTTGCCGCATTTGTTGGAGTCGGCTCGTGAGTATCCGTTTGTCAAGTACAGGGATATCAACTCCATATTGACGACCAATGTCTTTAACGCCATAGGGCGGGGTGTGGCCCCTCAAGCGGGTCTCGAAGAGGCTCAGCGACTCGGGAATCTTTTGTTTGCAGAGTGAGTTGACGTCCATGAAACACATCATCATGGCTGATCTTGAGGGTGCGGCCGGGGTAGACAGATTCAGCCAGACCTACGCTGATGAGCCGTTCAAACGAGCCGCCATGCTACAGCTGACACGGGAAGTGAACGCTTGTATCGACGGCGTTCATGCCGCAGATCCGCAGGCCGACATCTATGTCATCGACAGACACGGCGGGGGAGGCATCATAGCCGAAGAGCGGGACCCCAGAGCATACTACGCACCTTGGGGCGTTGCCCGGCGTGAGATTTTCCCGGATTACCGGGGTTTTAACACTTATCTGTACGTCGGGCAACATGCTATGGCCGGATTGGTGAACGCTCCGTTGTGTCATACGGATTCGTCGAAGCAGGTGGTTTACAAGCGTTTCAACGGTGTTTTCGTCGGTGAATTCGGCATCGAAGCTTTGCGGGCCGGCAATCACGGCGTGAGGGTGATCTTCTTTGCGGGAGATGACAAAGCCGTGGCCGAAGCCCGGGCTTTGGTGCCGAACATCGTTACGGTGGCGACCAAGCGGGGCACCGGCTGGCAACGGGGGCGACATCTGTCCGATGAAGAGGCTTGTCGGGCCATCCGAGCCGGGGCGGCGGAAGCCGTGCGTCAGTATAGACGCGTTGCGCCCCTGCGGATGGAACCGCCGTACACGCATGAGATTCGCTTTGTCTATCCGAGGCAGTTTGGGCACATGAAGGTGGAGGGCGTTCGGGTCACGCAACTCGATCCCTACACGGTGCTGTTTCGATTTGACGATCTGGATCGATTACAAGTAGTCGATCTGTAGCGAAAGGGAGTCAGCGAAATTGAAACTAAACCGAGCAAAGATGCGTATGATGGCAGGTAAGCCCGCGGTGGGCACGGTCTTAGGCATGGGTTCGCCCGAAGTGGCCGGGATACTGGCCCGAAGCAAATTCGATTTCCTCCTGATCGATGCTCAGCACGGAGCGTGGGATCTGGAAAAAGCCGGACAGGCTCTTTGGAACATAGGCGTGGCCGGCCATGTCGGTATGGTTCGGGTGGTACAAAACGATTTCTTCGCCATAGGTTCAATGCTCGATCGAGGGGCGTTGGGCGTAGTCGTCCCGATGGTCGAGACCGTGGAGGAAGCCCGGGCGGCAGTGGATGCGTCACGCTACGCTCCGCAGGGACGGCGTTCGGTGGGCGGTTCATCGATGCGCCGTTGGCAGTCAGTGGGTAATGATGCCATAAACGATGAGATCTTCGTGGCCGTGCAAATTGAGACCCAGCTTGGCGTGGAGCGGGCGGCCGATATCCTGGCGGTTGAAGGTGTCGACGGCTGCTGGATCGGCCCTTCCGATTTGGCATTGTCGCTGGGAGTTGAAGAAGGCCATCCGATGCATGAAAAGGCGATCCTACAGGTATTGGAGGCCTGCCGGCAGACAGGAAAGGTTCCGGGCATCTGTGGAGTCGGACCCAAGAATAAGTGGCTTGAAGCCGGATTTCTCTTCGTTACTGTCGGATCCGACAGCGGATGTATTTCACGGGGAGCCTCCTCTTTGGTCCAGTCTGTCGAAGGTCCCTGGAATGCTTGAGAATCGTCATAGAATGCATGGGAGTGATTGCTCATGAGTGCCCCGAGAGTGGTCTTGCTGCGCAAACGTCCGGGAGAGATCGAAAAAGAGATCTTTGGCCGGGCCGGGATCACGATTGATTCCGTCACTGCGGACGAACTGCAAGATGGCATTCCCGAGCGTGTCTACAGCGCCGATGCCATTTTGCTTTCACAACCGGCCGACCGTGAGTTTCTCAGCAAGCTTAAGAAGTGTCGTGTCGTCGGCAGATACGGGCTGGGCTATGACAATATCGATGTCGAGGCTTGCACGGACTTAGGCATCGCCGTCGTTGTACCCCGCGGCTATGGCGAGGAGGATGTGGCTGATCATTCTTTAGCTTTCATCCTGGCCTGGCACCGGCGCATCGTGCATTATGATCGTTTGAGGCAGGCCAACGATCCGCGTCGGTTGTCCAGCGACCTACGGCGCTTAAGTACGCTTGTCGCGGGGTTGTGCGGATTCGGAGGCATAGGGCGGAATCTGGCTTTGAAGCTGCAGGCTCTGGGGATGCGGGTTCTGGCCTATGACCCCTATGTGAAGCCCGAGGTTTTTGAGGCTATGGGCGTAGAGAGAGTGGAATTTGAGGATCTGCTCGCCCAAGCCGATGTGATTTCGATTCACTCGGCTTTGACTCCTGAGACCTATCATCTTTTCGATGAGGCTGCCTTCCGGGCCATGAAGAAAAAACCGCTTATTGTCAATACGGCGCGGGGATCGATTATCTCCACGGAAGCCCTGGTGAAGGCTTTGGATGAGGAACTGATCTGCGGCGCTTGCTTGGATGTACTTGAGGGTGAACACATACCGGTTTTCATGGCTCAGGGCGCGGAAAGTGAAGAGCAGGCAGCAGCCAGGAACGAGGCCATGGCTCGATTGCGCTCCCATCCGAATGTGATACTGACTCCTTTGATTGCCTATCAGTCGACGACGGCCAAAGCCGAGTTGCCCAGACGGATGGCGCAAAACGTGGTAGACGTCCTTGAAGGCTGGATACCTGAAGGGTTGGTCAACCCACAGGTTATAGAGATTCTGGGATTGAAGGAGCGGTCGCAAACGTCGTGATAGAGCAGGGTCTACGATTGGGACAAACACCGTGGCAGATGGCGCAGCATTCATCAAGAGTGGCCGAGGCCCGAGATCTTGTTCTCGACAGCGCGCTCTTAGTCGATGATCCGCTTTTGCGAGCCCATGTGTGCGCCATGCTCTTGGCGGCCGGGGGCAAAGACCGTCGATTGGAGATTGCAGTGCAAGACCAAGTGGCAGCGTCCGGGATCCTCCTGCTCAGCGCTCTGATGTTGAATAAGGAACAGAACGCCGCGCAAAAGGTAGCTATGGCCAAGTTGGCTGCTGACTTACCCTATGATCCGACATGGGCTGCTCCCGGTGCGGCGCTGTCGAGCCATCATTGCTACCCTGGAGGCTGGGTATTGCATACCGCCCTCAATTTGCAGGCCGCATACCATCTCATGGGGCAGGCTGAACGCATTAAGGGCGTAAAATGCAACCGCGATGCTGTCGTGGCGGCGATCATCCTGCATGATTGGGCCAAGCTCAAGCTCTTGGTCTGGAGTGCCGATCATCGTTTGGACGCCGATCAAGGGGGCAGCCACCACGTGATCATGCTTGCTGAGTGCATGCTGAGAAAGCTGCCCCCGCAGGTGATACGCCTGGCGGCAGGGGCACATGGAGGATGGTGGCTGCAGCCCGAAGTTGTGCGCGGCTCCATCGAAAAGGCGGCTCAATGGATAGACGTCGATGCGGTGGCAAGAGGTTATCTGGACTGTGATCGGGATGATTTGTCAGTTGAGAGCTGGATCGTCCGTCAAGCTGAGCTTTCCTGGTATGCGGTGACGAGACAGAGCGTGCAGATGCTGGAGGAGTACTTGGTTGACTGGCACGCCCGAGCCGGTATCGTTTGTCAATACGCGCCGTGGCGCCATGCGCTTTATGCCACCTTTGATGAACTGCAGCTGGTGCAGGAGTTGGCGCAAGGAAACGCAGAGAAGCTCGGATCACGCTTGAGAGAGTGGACCGAAAAAGTGGCGGCTCCTTGTTGAAACGGCAGATGGGGAGGATCATATGCGGATTTCAGTGATGCCCTTTTCCTTTGCACGAGACCTACGCAGCGGTGCCATAACACTTCCCGGGTTTTTTGCCGCCTGTGCGGAACTGGGAGCGGATGGAGTGGAGATCTCCGACCGGGACGTGGCCCGATTGGGCGAGGCGGCAGTGAGTGAGTTGCTGACGCAATACGGATTGGATTTTGCCGCCTGCATCATCAGCAAAGATTTCGTTACCGAAGATGAAAAGGAGTTTCGAGAGGCAGTACAACAGGTGCAGGAAGAGATTGACCGGGCCAAGCGTCTTGGGGCCTCAAAGGTCATGCTAAGCACCGGATCTCCGAAAGAAGGCATCGATGATGACCGAGCCCGCGAGCTGATCGGCGAAGGCTTGCGTATTGTGGCCCAATACGGTCAGCAAATAGGCATGATCGTTACGACTGAGAACCACGGTGGGTTGGCTCAATTCAGGGGCCGCCTTTCCCAGATGATCCGTTTTTCGGAACAGGCACCCTTATTGTCGCTCACGGTCGATGACGGCAATTTCCTGCTGGCGGGCGAAGATCCCCTGGAGGCTCTCAGACGGCTTTATCCCCGGGTGG
>LSQX01027435.1_pt1 | contig 41807 bp, 35 predicted proteins | sample 654561 | NCBI WGS metagenome assembly LSQX01 (sample SAMN04489861, study PRJNA283612) | anaerobic digester metagenome | isolation source: 4 biogas reactors fed with cattle manure at either 37C or 55C with and... | place: Denmark: Kongens Lyngby | collected 2014 | reverse complement strand
CGTTCAAACTTACCTTTTGCCATGACCGACTCCTGATGATGGTGCTGGAATTAATAACAAAGTTTATATGGTGCCCAAGGCGGGAATCGGACCCGCGACCTCTCCCTTACCAAGGGAGTGCTCTACCACTGAGCCACTTGGGCGAATTCTGTGCTTACCGATTGAGGTTACCGGCAAGTCTGGAGCGGGTGAAGGGAATCGAACCCTCGTCATCAGCTTGGAAGGCTGTTGCACTACCATTGTGCTACACCCGCGGATCTTTCGCTTGACCCATTATTTGTTATTGTTTAACGGATATCACATAGCCATCACAAAGAACAAATAATTTTTAATTAGGCTCTCTGGTGGTGGAGGTTGGATTCGAACCAACGTAGGCGCAAGCCAACAGATTTACAGTCTGCCCCCTTTAGCCACTCGGGCACTCCACCCAGAGAATGTGTAATTATGCACATATATTTTAGATGCGTCAAGTGCTCTTCAACAAAAAACCAACTAAAAGTGGTTTTTTTGTTGAATTTTAATTTGACACACTCTTTAATGCTCGATGAGTGATGACAATCCCTGTTTTTCCAATAACGAATTCAAATGCTCCCAGCTATGAAAATCAATCATGAGCTGACCTTTGTTTTTTGCACCGACCTTGAGAACAACTTTGGTACCCAAATGATCAGACAATGCCTCTTCAAGCCGAACCAGATCCCGATCAGGAGCGGATTTGACAACACCGGCTGATTTTTTATTTTCACCTTCAATGGTTTGCTTGACCAGTTTTTCTGTTTCACGAACCGATAAACTTCTTGCAATCACCTGGTTTGCCAGCAGAATCTGTGTCGCTGCATCAACCGCCAGCAAAGCCCGGGCATGTCCCATATCAATGTCTCCGGCCAGCAACATGGTTTGCACCGGTTCAGCCAGATTCAGCAGTCGCAATAAATTGCTGGTCAGGGAACGGGAACGCCCAATTGCCTGTGCGGCCTGTTCATGCGTAAAGCTGAATTCATCAATAAGACGCTTCACACCCTGGGCCTCTTCGAGTGGATTAAGGTCTTCGCGCTGGATGTTTTCAATAAGCGCCATGATGGCCGCATTTTCATCGGCAACTTCACGAACCAGGACAGGAACTTCTTTAAGGCCCGCTAGGATTGCGGCCCGATAACGCCGCTCACCCGCAATAATTTCAAATTTGCCTTCTGGATCATCTTTTAAGGGACGAACCAAAATCGGCTGCATGATTCCCTGGGTTTTGATTGAATCGGCCAACTCCGTCAAGGCACCTTCATCCATCCGGGTTCGTGGTTGATATTTGCCGGCCTGCAATTTGCCTATCTGAATGACTGTAGGCTGCTGGACTGATTTGCCCGGCTCCTCATTTCTGATATCTTCCAGGACATTAATATCATTTCCCAACAATGCAGCAAGGCCACGCCCCAGACCCTTGGTTTTTTTTACCGCTGTCTTGCTGGCTGTTTTACCTGCTGCCTTGGTTGCTGTTTTACTTGCCGTTGGTTTAATTGCCATTTCTATTTCCGTTTTCCTTATCCATCATTTTCACGCGTTTAATGACTTCAGCGCCAAATTGCATATAAGCCTTGGCACCACGTGAAGACTTATCATAAACAATCCCTGGCAAACCATGACTTGGCGCTTCTGCCAGCCTTACATTGCGAGGAACAACTGTTTTGAAAACACGGTCACCAAAGTGTGATTCCAGTTGTTCCGAAACCTGTTGCTGCAAAGTCACCCGTGCATCGAACATTACGCGCAACAATCCTATCATCTTCAATTCGGGATTGATGTTTTTATGTACCCGTTTTATGGTATTGACCAGATCCGATAATCCTTCAAGTGCAAAATATTCACATTGCATTGGAATAATTACGCCATTTGCACATGAAAGACCATTTAACGTCAACAGCGACAAGGTGGGTGGACAGTCAATCAGCACATAATCATATTCTTGCGCTACTTTATCAATGGCCTGCTTTAACTGATGTTCACGGTTCTCCATTTGCACCAGATCAATTTCGGCTCCCGATAGTTCACGGTTTCCTGGCAATACATCATAGCCACCACTTTCTGAACGTATCCTGGCCTCATCGATACCCGCTTCTCCAATGAGAACCTGATATATGTTTAAGCTTAAATTATTCTTATCTATACCGCTTCCCATGGTGGCATTACCCTGTGGATCCAAATCTATCAAAAGGACCCTTTTCTTGTGTGATGCCAGACTGGCGGCAAGATTGATTGCCGTGGTTGTTTTACCTACCCCGCCTTTTTGATTGGCGATACAAAAAATCTTAATTGAATTTACAACTTTCCCCATGACCTACCCTTTACGCTGCAGCCAGATTAAACACCGCTTTGCATCCAGTTCCGGAACTTCAAGCGTTTCATGTGACGCCTCTTCCCATTCGGTTCTGGATACCAATTCATTTACTTCATCCTGAATATAATGCCCTTTCATTGCAACCAGATAACCGGATGCATCCACATGCTTGCCAGCCAAAGACGCAAAATCAGCCAAGGATGCAAATGCTCTTGAAATAACCAAGTCCACTTGTGGTTCGGTTCTTTGTTCTATGCGAATATGCTGTGCAGATAGATTGGGTAGTTTCAATACACCCGACATCTGACGCACGAAAGCGGTTTTTTTCTCAACCGCATCTATGCAACAAATGTTCCACGTGGCATTCATTATAGCCAGGACAATGCCAGGCAAACCACCACCCGAACCTACATCCAGTACATTCACTGTTTTTCTGCCTGCCAGTTTTTTTCTTAACGGCATTACCACAGACAGACTGTCAAAAATATGTTGAACAAGCATTTGTTCTTTATTTTTCAATGCCGTCAGATTGTAGGTTTTATTCCAACGCTGCATCTGCTCTATATACATAAGCAATGCTTGCGCCTGTTCCTCACTCATTTCAAGCCCGAGTTGCCTGGCTGCATCAAACAGGCTTTTTTTTGAATCACTCATTACTACGCTTATGCCTTTTTTGAATCGGAATATTGCATTCGTTTTATATGAATCAGCAACAATGCAATGGCTGCCGGTGTGACACCTGAAATCCGCCCTGCCTGGCCAATTGTTTCAGGTCGGCTTTCCCTGAGTTTTTGCCGGACCTCAAAAGACAAATTTCCCACTTCATCATAATTCAAGTCAACGGGAATTTTTTGATCCTCATAAGTGCTTTGACGGCGTACTTCTTCCTGCTGCCTATTTATATAACCGGCATATTTAACCTGGATTTCAATCTGTTCAATTTCCGATTCAGACAGCTCAATATCTGAATGAAGCGTTTCCCCATTGACAGTAATCGCACTGACAAGATCTTTGTAATTAACGTTCGGTCTTTTCAACAAATCGACCAAAGTGTAATCCCGTTCAAGTGACTTACCCAAGAGCGTTTGCGCCTGCTCATCGGTAAACGTTTTAGGATGAACCCTGACGCCACCCAGCCGTTTTATTTCAGCATTCACATTATCTCTTTTTCGGCTAAAGAATTCCCAACGGTCATCTGGTACCACACCCAACTTTCGTCCGATTTCCGTTAACCTGAAATCGGCATTATCTTCACGCAAACTCAAACGGTATTCAGCCCTTGAAGTAAACATTCGATAGGGTTCGGTGACACCTTTGGTAATCAAGTCATCAACAAGAACACCCAAATAAGCTTCATCACGTCGTGGCGTCCAGGGAGCTTCACCTTTCACCTGCAAGGCAGCATTCAGGCCTGCCAGCAAACCTTGCGCTGCGGCTTCTTCATATCCGGTAGTTCCATTAATTTGCCCGGCAAAAAACAAACCATTAATGCTTTTTGTTTCCAGGTTGCTTTTTAATCCACGTGGATCAAAATAATCATACTCAATGGCATAACCAGGGCGAAGAATATGGGCATTTTCAAGACCTGGCAAAGAATGTACCAATTCAAGTTGTACATCATAAGGCAAACTGGTTGAGATTCCATTCGGATAGATTTCATTGGTTGTCAAACCTTCAGGCTCCAGAAACACCTGGTGTGAATTCTTGTCTGCAAAACGATGTACCTTGTCTTCAATTGAAGGACAATAGCGTGGTCCAATACCATCAATCACTCCCGTATACATGGGAGATCTGTCCAGCCCACCCCTGATAATTTCATGGGTTCTCTCATTAGTATAAGTAATCCAGCAAGGCAACTGCCGGGGGTGCATTTGCGCATTCCCCATATATGAAAAAACAGGTATTGGATCCAGATCTCCAGGCTGCTCAATCAAATTGGAAAAATCAATTGTTCTGGCATCTATACGTGGAGGCGTTCCGGTTTTAAGTCGTCCCTGAGGAAGCTTCAACTCTTTTAATCTATGGGCAAGACTGATGGCCGGAGGATCACCGGCACGACCTGCAGAATAATTCTTCAACCCAACATGAACAAGCCCATTCAAAAATGTGCCCGTTGTTAACACCACAGCACGTGATCTGAATTTAAGACCAATTTGCGTTACCGCGCCAACTACCCGATCACCCTCAACAATCAGATCATCAACAGCCTGTTGGAACAACCAGAGGTTCTCCTGATTTTCAAGCCGGGTACGTATGGCTTGTCGATACAGCACCCTGTCTGCCTGCACCCTTGTTGCACGTACGGCAGGTCCTTTTGAGCTGTTTAATATTCTGAATTGAATTCCAGCCTCATCTGCTGCCAGTGCCATTGCACCACCAAGCGCATCAATTTCTTTTACCAGGTGCCCCTTACCAATCCCTCCAATTGAAGGATTGCAAGACATTTGACCTAAGGTTTCAATATTATGTGTCAGTAATAATGTTTTGGCACCAGTGCGGGCAGAAGCTAAAGCAGCCTCTGTTCCAGCATGACCACCACCCACTACTATCACATCAAACTCGTTTGGGTAATCCATTTTATTTCTAATAAAAAAATAGCAATAGTTGATTATAAATCCAGAACAAATGTTCCACGTGGAACATTTGCAAAAATTTCAGTTATTTTGGTTTTTATCTGTTGGAAAGCGAAAAATCTTTAAGCAAGATTGTTTTGAGGCTGTTCCACGTGGAACAAAACAAAGCTCTGTGGATAACTTTGTTAATAATATAATGAAAAAGCATGTACAAGTCTGTATGAAATGTTAATAACATTCTCTACAATAAGGCATAATAAGGATTATAGCCTTGTTGATAAAATTTATATAGCTTCAAATTGTTATACAAAAACTGTGAATAAAATGATTAAATTAAAATTACCTGACGTTGGAACAACCATTTTTACTATCATGAGCCAGTTGGCCAATGAGCATAATGCAATTAATCTGGGACAAGGATTTCCGGATTTCAATCCTGATGAAAAATTGGTTTCATTGGTGAATGAGGCAATGATAAATGGACATAACCAGTATCCACATATGCCTGGCATACCAGCGTTACGAATTGCCATTGCAGATAAAATAAATCAACTTTATTCACATAACTACAATCCCGATACAGAAATAACCGTAACCAATGGAGCCACTGAGGCTTTGATGTCTTCGATACTGAGCATTGTTCATGCTGGTGATGAAGTGATTGTGATCGAACCATGTTACGACTCTTATGTGCCATGCATAAAATTAGCCGGTGGCATCCCGGTATTTGTTTCCCTGACTCCTCCTTCCCAGGATAATCCTGCTTACTCGATTGATTGGCAAAAAGTGAAGGATGCCATTACTGAAAAAACCCGGTTGATTATTCTGAATTTTCCTCACAACCCAACCGGGCTTACATTGAAATCTTCTGATCTGGATGCTATTGAGGATTTAATCAAAGATAAAGAAATATTTTTGATCGGAGATGAGGTTTATGAACATATTGTATTTGGTCATAGACCATTTTTAAGTTTATCTACTCGAGAATTTTTAGCCAGCCGTTCATTTGTGATCTCATCTTTTGGCAAAACTTACCATACCACTGGTTGGAAAGTAGGATATTGCAGCGCACCTAAAGCCTTGACTGCAGAATTCAGGAAAATTCATCAGTTCGTGGTTTTTACTGTCAGCTCACCCATGCAGCATGCTTTTGCCGAATTTATGAAAGATCCCGGCACTTATTTAAATTTGTCCGATTTTTATCAAAAAAAACATGATTACCTTTATAACGGGTTATTAAATACCCGTTTCAAACCGATCAAGAGTGAAGGTACTTTTTTCATGCTGGCTGATTATAGTGAGATCTCATTGATCAATGAATTGGATTTTGCTACAGAATTGACAAAAAAACATGGTGTTACGCTGATTCCGGTTTCTGCATTTTATAAAGATTCTTCAGCTTTGACTTCTAACAATAATTTGGTTCGATTTTGTTTTGCAAAGAAAAATGAAACTTTGGAAAAAGCGTTGCAAGTGCTAAGTACTATTTAGTTATTATTTTTCTTTATATATAACTGATTAAGAACTAGATGCTCTGTGGATAAGTATTGAAACCCTGTTTTTTTCATTGAAAACAGGGTTTTATGCTGTTTTTTGCTTGTTGAGTTCAGCTATTTTTAGCATTGGATAAAGTTGAACAAGATTTAGCGTCAAAATTTGAGATCTTGTTCTTCACTTTTCATACAAAAGTTATTCACATTTCATGCTCATAGTAGTTATCCACAGCTGTTTTTTTGCAAAAACAGGATAAAACCCTGTTTTTTATGATTTCTGAAGGGTTGTAAAACGATTCCAAGCCGTTTTTTATTGTCTTAGGAATGAATGCATTTAATCGATTTATCGATGTCGTTTGGCTTAAGATGTTGAAATTACTTTTTGGGATTTATGTTAAAGTAATTATCAAATTGCTTCGGTTTTCAGTGAATTAACTACTTTTATGGATAATTGGAATGGTTTACGATACAAACAATATCTTCGCTAAAATTTTACGGGGTGAGGCACCTTCATTTAAAGTGTATGAAGATGATAAAACTTATGTCATGATGGATATCATGCCGCAAACAGTTGGACATACATTGGTTTTAACCAAAGAACCCGCTGCGAATTTGTTCGATTTGTCGTATGAGGCTGCCCAAGCCTGTGTTTCTACAGCAAAAAAAATTGCGCCTGCGATTATGAAAGCAACCAACGCCGATGGAATTGTTCTTAGCCAGTTTAATGGTGCCGCAGCAGGACAAACTGTCGACCATGTTCATTTTCATTTGGTGCCACGCTATGAAGGACAGAATATTCATGCTCATGCACATGTAAAAGGGGATATGGAAGAAATAAAAGCGTTGGCAGAAAAAATTGTTGCAGCCATTAATGAGTTGAATTAATACTTATACAGGCTGGTTTTACATGACTGAAAAACCGAACCCGGTATTGTACCGGGTTCGGTTTTTTTTATTATGGATTCAAATTTATTAGCATAGAAACCTGTAATACAACGAAAATTGGGACAGATATCAAGGGTCAATTCTGAGTCAGAATGGGTTAATACATGCCTGACCCGGCTGATTTTTCCAGTCGGTAAAACCACAAGGCGGAAAGAATTGAGGCAGCGCCAATAACAATAAAACCTGACTTGATATCCTGGATTGAAGGCGTAGGGGAACCATTCAGGCGCATGCTTAAGTCAATGCTAAGGGTCGCTATCCCCATACCCATACTGATGCCAACTTGTTGTGCAGTTGCTGAAAAACTGCTGGCCTGACTCATTTTTTCAGGTTTGATATTGGCAAAACTCAAGGTATTGACGGATGTAAATTCGAGAGAACGAAAAAAACCGCCAAAGAGCAGGGTCATTGTCATGAGCCAGACGGGGGTTTCAAGGGTAAACAAGGCGCACGCCATAATAAATAAGCCGGTAATAACGGCATTGACGGTTAGCACGCGGCGAAACCCAAATTTTTTCAGGATGGGAATGGCAACAAACTTCATGGCAAGCGCTCCCAGTGCACCGGCAAAAGTAATAAGGCCTGCCGATAAGGGCGAGTAATTAAAGCCAATCTGTAGCAATAAGGCCAGTAAAAATGGTGTTGAACCAATGGCAAAGCGGCATAAATTGCCCGCAATAATGGAAATGGCAAAGCTTTGTATTTTTAAAAGGGACAAATCAATAATGGGATTGGCAACCCGTTTTGCATGAAACCAGTACAGGATCCCACTGACAAAAGAAATGGCCAAAAGAAAATAGGCATTGATAAATCCCTGGTTTTTGGCCAGGGATTCAAAACCATATACACAAGAAGCCATGGCAATGCCACTTAAGATGAAACCGGGCCAGTCCAGACGAGGCGGATTTTCTGTCCTGTATTCCTGAATATATTTAAGTACCATAAAAATACCCAGCATACCCATGGGAATGTTGATCAGGAAAATCCAGTGCCAGGAAGTGACGGTCACAATAAATCCACCCAGCGGTGGACCAAGCATGGGTCCTAATAAGGCAGGAATGGATAAAAAGGCTGTTGCCTTGAGTAATTGCTCACGGGGAACGGTTTTTAACATGATAATGCGTCCTACGGGCACCATCATGGCACCAGCAATGCCTTGCATAAACCTGAAAAAGATAAAAGTCTCAAATGTTGGCGCCATTGAGCAGCCCAGTGAGGTCAGGCAAAATAACAGGATGGCGAGCAAGAATATCCGTTTTGCCCCAAAGTGGTCTGCGGCCCAACCACAAACGGGAACAAAAATGGCAACCGCTATAAGATATGCGGTTATGGCAATATTCATGCGAACTGCCGTGGTGTTGAACGTATCGGCCATCATGGGTAAGGCCATTGCCACGACAGACGAGTCGAGCATTTGCATGAAAAGGGCGCATCCGACGATAAAAGGAATCAGCCTAATGGCAGTGGCGTGTTGTGTTTTGTCCGGTTTCACGTGATGATTCGATTCAGTTGACATGGTAACGTTGGTGTATGAAGTTCTTAACCACCTCAGTTTAAAGGAGATCTCAGTCAGTACGGTGCGTGATGTAAGCGTTGGACTTCAGTTTTTTTTCAAATAAATGATAGAGCGGACTTGTTAAGAGCAATACAAATACCATGCGTGACACGTGAAACGCAGTGACGATCGGTGCGCCAAGTGATAGTACTTTAGCCGTAATCGCCATTTCTGCAATGCCGCCAGGACTATTGCTGAGTACCAGGGTCGGAAAGGGGATATCTGAAACCAGAAATAACAGGTAGCTGAATCCAAATGCCAGTACTATGTTAAGCGTATTGCTGATGGCGACTACGGATAAATAGCGAGGGGCCTTTTTGAAAAAATCAGGGCCGAATTTATCTCCCAGAGACCAGCCAATAAACAATTGGCCAATTTTTGAGAGTTCACTTGGCAGATAGGTGAGGATGGTATCGTTGCCGGTTAATAGAACGCTAACCAGTAAAGGACCCAGGACCCAGGCGTTGGGCAGTGACAGTTTCTTGAAAACCCAACCGGCGATGCTGGTCAGGACGATGAGCTTGATAAAGCCGCTGGTATTAAAAAAATACAGGGTTTCCGTTCCTGGAAAATTACCGGAAATATTCAGGAATTTGAAGGCAAAGGGAACGGAAACCACGACCATGATCATTCGAAGGCTGTGTGCCGAAGCAACCAGATCTGTTCTGGCATGGTTTTTTTCCGCCAGATTGGCCATTTCACTGGCCCCGCCAATCGCACTGGCAAACCAGGCAGTTTTAAAATCCACATCACCCCATTTTCTTAAAATAAGAGATCCATTGATTCCCAATAAAAGGGCAAATATCACTCCGATAAGAATAAAAGGAGAGTAGCCGCCGATGATATCCAAAACTTCGGGTGTGAAATACAAACCCAGGGAGGTGCCAATTACCCATTGACCAATATTCCGGAAAGCCGTGTGGGAAGTGCTGTTGACGCCGGCTGTTTTAGTGATGGCTGTTAATAACAGTGAACCAATCAGCCATGGCAGGGGTATGCTTAACCATACCGCTACCAAAGCGCCAGACAGCGCGACAAGGAATCCGGTTAAATATTTTACAAACATGTCATATCAATTGGCAGGGACATGGATTTCATTTTTCTTGGAAAATTTCCTGAACAATGGCGGTACCACGCCAACCAGAACGGCGGCAATCCACAAGCCGATGGAAATCGGGCTTTCAAACAAGATGGAAATCTCACCATTGGTAATAGAGAGGGCACGACGCAGGTTTTGTTCCATCATATCACCCAATACCACACCCAGGACAAGCGGTGCCATAGGTACATTCATTTTCCGCAGGAAAAAACCAATCACGCCAATTCCAACCACCAGCATCAGGTCAAATGTCGTGGCATTAATGGCATATACACCGATAAAACTGATGGATAAAATACCAGGAACCAGTAACCAGGAGGGGATGGATAACATGGCTGCAAATACCCGTACCATGGGAATGTTCATTAAAAGCAGCATGAGGTTGGCAATGAACAGGGAGGCGATCAGCCCCCATACCAGCTGGGGTTGGGTATCAAACAGGACCGGTCCGGGTGTAATATTGTAAAGGGTCAGTGCACCCATCATGACCGCGGTTGTACCGGAACCGGGTACACCCAATGCCAGCATGGGAATAAATGAACCGGTTGCTGCGCTATTGTTGGCGGATTCGGGGGCTGCAAGGCCACGCATGTCTCCTTTGCCGAATTTGGCATCGGGATCTTTGCTTTCAATCAGTTTTTTTTCATTGGCATAGGCAACGGCAGAGGCGACACTGGCACCGGCGCCCGGCAAAATTCCAATGAAGAATCCTAAAAATCCGGCACGAACCGTACTCCACCAGGTAAGTGCCATTTCTTTTAAATTGAATAGCTTGCGTTCGCTTTTGGGAACATCAATGGATACACCGCTAAGCAGGTTTTCAAGCATTTGCAGCATTTCAGAAACTGCAAAAAGACCAATCACCACCACCACGAAATCAATACCATCGGCCAGATTGGGCAAATCAAAGGTATAACGGTAGACGCCAGAGTTGGCATCCACGCCAACCGTGGCAATCGCCAGGCCAATCATGGCAGCCAGAATCCCTTTGACCGGTTGTTCACCCAATAGGCTGGTAAGTGCACAAAAGGCAAATACCATCAAAACAAAATATTCGGCAGGACCGAAAGCAATAGCCCATTTGGCCAGCAACGGTGCCAATAGCAAGATGCCAAAAATGGCAATGGTGGAACCAATGAATGAAGACCAGGCCGACAGTGATAATGCCACGCTGGCCAGGCCCTGGCGTGCCAGCGGATAGCCATCAAGTGTGGTCATGACGGCAGCGGCCTCACCCGGCACGTTAATCAGGATAGAGGTAATCCGGCCGCCATATTCGGCCCCAACGTATACGGCGGCCAGCAGGATCAGGGCCGTCTCTGGTGGCAGTTGCATGGCAAAGGCAATAGGAACCAGCATGGCAACGCCATTAATGGGGCCCAGTCCGGGCAGTACGCCAACAATGGTGCCAATAAATGAGCCAAGGGCTGCCACAAGCAGGTTGATACCTGAAAAGGCGACTCCAAACCCGATTGATAAATGTTCCATTAATCCACTCATAGGAGATCTCCGAGAATGCCGGTAGGCAGTACAACATCAAGGCCTTTGTCAAAAAGAAAAAAGAACAGAAGACCCATAACAACACCGCCAATAATGCATTTGATCCAGGTGCCATTGAACAGCCTGCCGACAAAAATGGTCATCAGTGCCGTAGATAGCACAAAGCCGATCCATTGAAATAAAAATGCATAGGCGGCAACATAGATGACCATGGACATAATCCGGAAATTGGCGCCTTCCGGATTCGCTTCAACCGTATTGCCACCTTTGTAAGCAAGCCGAACACCGCAAATGGCGATGATGAGTGCAAGCATAAGCGGAAATGCTTTGGGCCCAACGGGCTCATAGGTAAACGGTGCTTCAAGATCGTAGCCAAACCAGGTAAGAAATGCGGCAAAGAATAGGGCGGCAATACCTAATACCCTGTCATTGAGTGCCATAAGAGGTACCTTTTAATAAACGTTGAAGTTCCCCTGCCAGACAGGGGAACTGACGGTTTTTTTATTGAATTATTTTTTGATCAGGCCAAAAGAATCGGCCAGTTCGGTATAAAACTGAACGCGCTCTTTTACATAGCTATCCAGTTCAGCACCGGTTTTGTCAAATGGAAACAAACCTTGCTGCTCTTGCATTTGGGCAAACTCTGGAGTTTTCATCAGTTTGTTAAACGCGTCAACCCACCAGTTGTATTCGCCATCTGATACTTTGGGACCCATGTAAAAACCGCGAATGATGGGCCAATTGATATCAAAACCCTGTTCTGCAGCGGTAGGAATATCCGACATTTTTCCAGGCAAACGTTTATCATTGAAAACAGCCAGAATCCGGATGGGGGCACCGCCATCAAGCATGGTACGGGCTTCTGCGGCATCTCCCATATAAGCCTGGATATGCCCGCCTCGCAGGGCAGTTACCGCTTCACCGCCACCTTCAAAGGCAACGAAACGCATTTTTTTGTAATCAACACCGGCCGCTTTGGCAGTCAGGGCCGCTTTCATCCAATCCTGGCTACCCACAGAACCGCCTGCACCCAGGACAATTTTGGCGGGATCCGCCTTGAAAGCTTCCATCAAGGATTTGAGATCGGTATAAGGGGAGTCATTACGGACAATGGCAACGCCATAATCGCTGCCAACCGCTGCCAGCCATTTCACGTCATTAACGTTGTATTTGCCAAACTTGCCCTGAGCCAGATTGAGTAAGGAACCGCCTGAAAAGGCAACAATGGCATTGCCATCAGCAGGTCGTTGAGCCACGATATTGTTATACGCCACGGCTCCAATGCCGCCTGGCATGTAAACGGTTCGCATGGGTGCTTCAAGGATTTTGGTTTGGGCAAAACCATTCTGGGCCAGTCGACAGGTCAGGTCAAAACCGCCACCGGGTTGTGCCGGTGCAATACACTCGGGTTTTTTGGGCTGTTCTTGTGCCTGGACAGTGCCCAGGCAAGCAAGGCCAAGCAGGCTTGCGGTCAGGAAAGATAAGGTCTTTTTATACAGTATCATTACAGTCTCCATTGATAGGTAAGGACCTAACGATACAAAACTGAAGCTTTCGATTAGCTTTCAATTTGATGAAAACCGGCTTTTATCAGGGTAATCCATAGGAATTTTATGGAACACCAGCCGGACAATAAGGCCTGTTTCATTTTTTTTCGAAAAAATCTCAAGCCTGGCCCGGTTGATTTCGGCAATTGTGCTCACAATGGCCAGTCCTAATCCCGATCCGTATTTTTCCTTGCCCGATGTGCCCCTGCGAAAGCGTTTGCCTGCCAGGGCAATATCTTCCGGACTCATGCCGGGGCCGTTATCTTCAACCTGTAAAATAATATGCTCTTTTTCCTCCAGGACAGAAACGGTAATCTGGGCGCGGACAGGACAATATTTAATGGCATTGCTAATAAGATTGCTTAAGGCCTCCTTAAGCAGCCATTCAATGCCATTAATCATGACGGGATGTTCGGGCAGTTCCTGTCCATAATCCATTCTTTTCTTGCGTGCCGTCGGTAATAAGTTGCTTACCACTTCGGCAGCCAGCTGGCAAATATCAATTGTTTCACGTGAAACATTGGCCGTCAGTTTATCTGCGGCATCACGAACCTTTGCCAATGCCAGTAATTGATTGGTGAGCTGAATCGTATTACCCAGTCTTTGCTGTATGGCGCTTAACACTTCTTCCATTTCGGTGGTTTTGGCCAGTTTCTTTGCATAATCCACCTGCATGGTCAATACGGAAAGTGGTGTGCGCAATTGGTGGGAGGCGTCATCAAGAAACTGTTGCTGGGTAATATTCCGCTTGATGTAACGCGCCAGGTGAAGATTAATGGCCTGGACCAAAGGTTTGATTTCTTTGGGCAACTCTTTTTCATCAATGGGCAGCAAATTGTCAACGGAGCGATTCTTGATTTCTTTGCTGAGTGCTTTTAAGGGACGAAGCGCAATGATAATGCCGCCGGAAAGCAAAAGAATAAAAATGGCAAGTACTACAAAGTCTTTACGGATCGATTGCCAGATGAGCTGGTTGATGAAGGCTTCCCGGCTGGACATGCTTTCGGCAACCTGGATGATGATACGGCTATCAGGGTCATAAAGCAGGCCTTTTTTAGGGTGAATGGCAATGGCGGCAATCCGCATGGGCTGGTCAAGATAATTCCGGTTGTAAAAAACGGCTTTACCGGTTTCCAGCGGGGTCGTTGGCAAGGGCAGGTCAACATAGCCGATTTCTGTCAGCTTGTCTTCGGTGGCGACTCTGAAATAGGCGGTACTGCGTGTGGTCAGTTCAAAGAACTCAAGCATGTAAAAGGGTTGTTCCATGGCCAGGCCACCATCTTCGGTCTTGATGTTGACTTCAATGGAACGGATGGCACCCGCCAGGGAACGGTCAAATGCCGTGTTGACTTGTCCTCTTAATTCAAGGTTTGAGGCCCAGAGCGAAATCAGCATGGTGATGACCAATGCCGGTATCAATAGCCAGAGCAATGTTGATTTCAGGCTTTTAAATTTCATCATCGGGAATGGGTTCAAGGCAATAGCCAATACCCCGCAAAGTGGTGATTTGTACCGTGGAGGCTTGAAGTTTTTTGCGTAACCGGTGAATGATGACCTCAATGGATTCTATGCCGATTTCCTCATCATTATCATGAGCCAATAAGCGTTCAAGTATGAATTTCTTGTTAACGGGCTCTTCACTTTTCCGGATAAGGATGGCCAGGACTTCACTTTCACGGGGGGTAACCTGCAGCATTTGCTGCTTAACCAGGAATTGGTGTTTTCCCACATCGTAGCTTAGGTCACCACAGCTCAAGCGTGGTTTGTCCCTGCCACGGCTTCTGCGAATAAGGGCATTAAGTCTTGCAACCAGTTCTTCAATCATGAAAGGTTTTGGCAGGAAGTCATCAGCGCCTGATTCCAGGGTCTCCACACGATCGGCAAGGGAATCCCGGGCGGTCAGTATAAGGATGGGCGTACGGTCATCTTCGGCCCGCAGCCGGCTTAGAAGGGTATTGCCATCCATGCCAGGGATGCCCAAGTCAAGGATAATGGCATCAAACTCTTCTACCTGCAATCGCTTGTAGGCGACCAAACCGTCATTGGACCATTCAATGGTGAAGCCGGCCTGGTTGCGCAGGCTACGCATTAACCATTGGGCCAGATCGGGTTCGTCTTCGATTAATAAAATACGCATTGGGCAAATGGTGTGTTAATGAAGAAGGATTACTTCCGCTATATTATGCCCTAAAAGGTTCTTGTGTATCGTACCCCTTATAATTCAGGTATCTGGTTATTCGGCATAAAAAAATGATGACTTCAAATAATGTACCCATTGTTGCCATTGCAACAGCACCCGGCCGGGGCGGTATTGGTGTTGTCAGGGTTTCAGCCCCTGATTTAAGCGTGTTTATACGGCAATTTTTCAATCGGGAATTGCAGGTTCGCCACGCCCATTACCTGCCTTTCCCGGATGCAGGCGGACAGGCGATTGATGAAGGGATTGCCCTGTTTTTCAAGGCCCCGCATTCTTATACCGGTGAAGATGTGCTTGAATTGCAAGGGCATGGCGGGCCGGCCGTGCTTAAACGGATCATGCAGCGTTGCCTTGAGGTTGGTCGGGAAATTGGTATTGACCTGCGTCATGCCGAGCCCGGTGAATTTACCCAACGGGCATTTTTGAATAACCGTCTTGATCTGGCCCAGGCCGAAGCCGTGGCCGATTTGATTGATGCCTCTTCAGAGGCGGCTGCACGCAGCGCGATGGCTTCTTTAAGCGGTTCTTTTTCCAACCTGGTTAATGCCTTGGCCGACCGGGTGGTGCATTTGCGCATGCTGGTAGAGGCCACACTGGATTTTCCGGAAGAGGAAATTGAATTCCTTGAAAAATACCAGGCCAGGGAAGAACTGCAAAGCATTCAGGATGATTTGCAGCATTTGATCAGGCAGGCCAAACAAGGCATGATTTTGCGTGAAGGCATGCACGTGGTACTGGCGGGCCAGCCCAATGTGGGCAAGTCCAGTTTGCTGAATGCGCTGGCAGGCGATGAAGTGGCGATTGTGACCCCGATTGCCGGTACCACACGCGACAAGGTCAGCCAGCAGATTCATATTCAGGGCGTACCCATTCATATTGTTGACACGGCGGGCTTGCGGGAAACCGACGATACGGTTGAAAGCATTGGTATAGCACGGACCTGGGCCGAGATTGAAAAGGCCAACGTGATTGTGCATTTGCAGGATGCCCGTTCGCCCAATGATGAACTGGATGTTGAGATTACCCGTCGTTTGCCTGCCCGTACCCCCGTGTTGAAAGTGTTCAACAAGATGGATTTATTGGATGAGGCCGCCCTGAAGCGCATGCGGGAACAGGTTGAACAAACAAGCGAAGAGAACGGGCATGAAGCCCTGGCCATCCTGGTTTCCGCCAAACAGGAAATGGGCCTGGATACCTTGCGTCGTAAACTGCTGGAGATTGCCGGCTGGAACCCCAGTGCCGAATCACCCTGGCTGGCCCGTGAACGGCATTTGCATGCACTGAACAGTGCCAATGAGCATTTGGATATTGCCGGGGAGCATGCCAGCCATGATGACCGGGTGCTGGACCTGTTTGCCGAGGAACTCAGGCTGGCGCATGATGAGTTGTGCAAGATTACCGGGCAATTCAGCAGTGATGATTTGCTGGGGGAGATCTTTTCTTCTTTCTGCATCGGGAAGTGAAACGGCCAAAAAGATCGAAAAGCATCCAATCAAATACAAATAAACCATTGTTTTATAAAGAAATTTATTCTATTTCTTTGCAGGCAATTTGATCCGTTTTGCCCCCTCTTGCTCCGTGTGTGCTCCGAGTATAAGTTTTCGGAGCACTCGGAGCACAAAAGGAGCAAAACATGAAAATCACTATCCAGAAACGCGAACCAGACAAGAACGGCCACCGTGCCTTGCGACTGGTCTACTATCACGGTTCCAAGACGGGTCAGAACGGTTCTCGGGCGCAGAAGCGCTCATATGAGCCCCTGAACCTGTTCCTCTACGACAAACCCCGCCTTCCGGCGGAGCGTGAGCACAACAAGACCGTGAATCAGAAGGCTGAGGCCATACGGGCAAAGCGGCTGTTGGAAATCGAGTCGTCACGACATGGATTGGACGATCGGACCAAGCTGTCTGCCAGCTTCTTCGATTACTTCGACCAACTCACCGACGAGAAGGCTTCCGGAAGCAAATCCAACCATTCGATCTGGATCTCCACCCGTCATCACCTGCACCGTTACCATGGCTTGTCTGAACTTACCTTTGAGCAAGTCGATAAACGATTTCTGGAGGGGTTCCGGCATTACCTTCAGCATGAAGCCACTACCAAATCGGGTACCAAACTGGCCAAGAACACGACCAGCAGTTACTTCAACAAGGTTCGGGCAGCGCTCAACCAGGCCTATCGGGACGGCATTGTCCGCGACAACCCGGTTCAACAGGTTAAGTCCATCAAGCCGGAAAACACGAAACGGACTTACCTGACCTTGGAAGAGGTCCGGGCTCTGACCAAAGCCGAATGCCGGTATGACGTGCTGAGGCGGGCTTTCCTGTTTTCCTGCACTACTGGCCTTCGCTGGTCAGATATCCACAAGCTGGTCTGGGGTGAGATAGAGGAATTCGCCGATGGCCACTACCGCATCATTTTTCGGCAGAAGAAGCTGATGAACGCGGGGAACTCACTGCAATACCTGGATCTTCCAGACTCAGCGGTGAGATTGTTGAACCTGGAGAGTCGCGGTAAGCCAGGTGATAGGGTATTCAAGGGTCTGAAGTACGACTCCTACACCAACGTTGCATTAGCGCAGTGGGTCATGCGGGCAGGAATCACCAAGAACGTCACTTTCCATGCCGGACGGCACACCTTTGCGGTCAATCAACTGGCCAGGGGTGTGGATATCTACTCGTTGTCCCGGCTTTTGGGCCACAGCGAGCTCAGAACCACGGAGATCTACGCGGACATACTCGAAACTCGCCGTACAGAGGCCATGAGGAGTTTTCCTGACATATTTGAGGAGACACTGGACGAGGTTGGGGAATGTGCAGCCTAAGTGACGAGAGGGGCTTTCACAGCCCCTCTTTAAACCTGCCCCACATCATAAACTCCGTCGTCCTGGTCTTCGATGGCTCACCAGGTGCTGAGCAGCCGCCTTTTCGATTTCGTCCGCTGTCGCGATCCGGTTGGACTGGAGCCACTTCAGGATATCTGCGCGGCGAAAGAAAATCCGGTGACCATTTGGCTTGAAGTGTGGGATCTTCTTTTGGGAGGTTAGCTGGTACAGGGTACTTTTCTTCAGTCCCGTATATTCCGCACAGTCTTCAAGACTCATGATCTCCTTGTCGGCCTCCGAGGCCTTGCTGCCACCGATATGATCCAAAATTATTTTTTTGAGGACCATCATGTCCTGCAATACTCGCTGTAACATCTCTTTTTCTGTCATCGCTCTACCCCTACACCGCCATAACCAAAGTGGGAAAACTGGGAAATTGGGAACACCGTGTCAGTCCTCATGCTCAATCCTCTCCAGTTCTTCAAGTTGCCGCCTAACTTGGTCAGGCCTGAGCGCGAAAAACCGCTGCAAATCTCCATTGACCCTGGTTTTGTAGGTCCCCCGGGAGCGCTCATTACTCACCAGGCAGTCGCGCTGTAACAGCACCTCCACTTCCCTCATGTAATGGGTCGGCAGCCCGAGCCGCTTCAGGAAGTGCGATTTATAGATCAACCACAACTCGCGTCCCTCGTGTGAGCGTCGAAAACCAGCTCCCCCCTGGCCACTCGCTTGTTCGATATCACTGAGACTGCGCTCCCAGACTTTCATGGCCCGCTCCAGCGCTTTGAGAAGCCGGAATTCCTCAGAGTTTCTGGAGTGGCCTCTATTATCCAGCCAAGCCTTCAAGGTTCGGTGGACGGCTGCCAAGGACTCTTCCTCGCTCCAAGGGAGAATGAAATTCCTACTACCGAGACAAAGTGCCGCCCCTATGAGCGCAAACCGCCTGATGACCCGTTGCACCTGCGATGCCATCTGGTCTCGTGTCCAAATACCGCTTAGGCGACCAATTTCGTGACTCAGGTAGCTGTTCAGCTCGTCATGGCGCTCGGTCAGTAACGCAATCCATTCACGGAAAACAGTGCCGTGATAGCGCTGACACGACAGTTTCAGCTCGTCCACGAATTGCTGAGCATGTTTATGACCGTGCAATTCATCAAATGCCCCATGAGTGCCAAAGATTGGAATTTCTACCAAACGTATCTGCTGGCCTGCGCGTAACGGTTTACCGATCTGCTGAAGTAGCTCGGCAATCCAGATTTCGCCGCTACTCAACACCAACGTTCGCCAATGCGAAGTTGTGGCCAACTCGCCCGAAACGTTGGCGCGTAGCTTCCCTGATCCGTTCATGATCTGATAGATCGCCGTATCGATGTCTTCTGGGCGAGCCATGCCGATCTCATCGAGCGGCAGAAGCATATCGTTATGCTCAGATGACACTGCGGCCAGACCATTGCTTGTCGATATCCAGCTACGCCTGTAGCTATCACTTCCATACAGACTCGCCGCGATCTGTAGCAGCGTGGTTTTACCTGCTGAAGATGCTCCAACGAAGTGGAATGCTCCATTTTCCATACCTGATGGTGCGAGCAATGGCGCAGCCAGTCCCGCTCCGACACAAAAAATCGCCAGTGGATTGCCTCGGCATAACTGACCAACATGTGTCTGCCAGTCGCTGAGAATTCCGGATTCTTCTAGCATCGGTGAACCGGATAGCTGGCCAACGAAGTGATGAGGCTCGTCAGCAGCTCCTACAGTCCAGTTGCTGGTTGCAAACACAGAACCGTGCCAGCCGGTCCGATTAACCACCGTTGCTGGTTTCGCGAGTGCCATCTGCTCCAACAGATAATGCTGAAGCCGGCTCCAGCTTGCCTGCCCGGGTGTCAGTGGATAACCGGTATCAACCAGCATATCCCGCACCTGTCGGGCATTATCGCTGTTGAGATCTCGGGCATAGACGACCTCGCGTAGCTTCACACCATCGAAATTCTGCCATTCCAGCAACGCTCCATGCCCATGCCGTTTGTCGGTTAACCTGGTGCGAGCCATCACCTGAATCCAGCCACCGATACGCTGCCAGTGATCCCCTGATAAGGCATAGAGCCCATCTTCTTGAAGTTTGTATTGCATCAGCTCCGCCCTCTCACAGCTTGTCCAGCCAAGCTTTTACATCCTGATAGCGAAAGCGAACGGCCCTGCCATGGGGATTCGGCTTCACAGGTGCCGGGAACCGCCCCTGTTTTACATAGCGGCGCAGCGTTGCCTGCGATGTTTTTAGAACGGTGCAGACTTCTTCATAGGTCAGCAGGCGCTCTGTCGAGGTGTTTGATTGTTTCTTCATGACTACTCCAGTTGGGTTGTGAATCGTTCGGAGCAATCATCGGAAATATTCGTCTTAGGGGAGAACCGCGGAATTGCCCAAAAAGGGCGCAAAGGAGAGGTCGGCTAATAAGCCATTGATTATTAATAGATAAAAATCACAAGAAACCAGAAAAAGAACGTCATAATCGCAAAATTAGGGCTTACATGAGTGGATTTTGTGCGAGCCTGTAAATAAATCTGTGTAACTGCCCACCCCATTACAGGTGACCGTTCAGGCGGTCACCAAATTCGATAATAAAGCGATTCAATGCCGGCCTCCAATCACGGAGCGGCATGGTCCATTTCTTTGAAGCCTGCTGGATCGCCAGAAAAGCCACCTTCAGTGCCGAGTCATCGCTAGGGAATAACTTTCTGCGCTTGGTCGCTTTACGAATGACACTGTTCAGCGACTCGATGGCATTCGTGGTGTAGATCACCTTGCGAATCGCCGGAGGGTACTCGAACAGCGTAATCAGATTGTCCCAGTGGTTGTTCCAGGATCGAGAGATCTGCGGGTATTGGCTGTCCCAGCGTTCGCCAAAGGCATCCAGCGCCTGCCGGGCTTCACGTTCGGTGGCAGACTGGTAGATCTGCTTCAGATCGGCCGTCACGGCCTTGTAGTCCTTCCAGGACACGTAGCGCAGCGAGTTGCGAACCATGTGCACGATACACAGCTGTATCTTGGTCTGCGGATACTCTGCAGCAATCGCATCCGGGAACCCTTTCAGGCCGTCCACACAGGCGATAAGGATGTCCTCCAGATCACGGTTTTTCAGTTCCGTCAGTACCGATAGCCAGAACTTCGCGCCTTCCGTTTCAGCCAGCCAAAGGCCAAGAAGCTCCTTCTGACCTTCCATGTTGATAGCCAGAGCCAGGTACAGGGATTTGTTGATGACGCGTTTATCCTGTCGAATTTTCAGAACAATGCAGTCCAGATAGACGATAGGATAGATCGGATCCAGCGGGCGGTTCTGCCACTCGTGAACCTGCTCGATAACTCGTTCTGTCACCTTAGAGACGAGCGTGGCCGATATATCCGCGTCATACATTTCCTTGAAGGCATCCACGATATCCCGGGTGCTCAGACCCTTGGCGTAAAGTGCGAGGATTTGGTCATCCATCTGGGTTAGACGGGACTGGCCTTTACGGACGAATTGAGGTTCGAAGGAACCGTTCCGGTCTCGCGGAGCCTGTATCGATACTTCGCCGTGCTGCCCTTTCAGGCGCTTGGCTGAATAGCCGTTACGGCTATTGCCAGTGCCACGGCCTTCAGGAGCATGTTTCTCGTATCCGAGGTGCTCGTCCAGTTCGGCATTGAGGGCGGTTTCAACAGTCATTTTGATCAACTGTTGAGTAAGAGCTTCGAGATCTTTTTCAGACTTAATGTCTTTGGCCAACTCGGCGGCCATGGCTTTGAGTTTCTCTTGGTTCAATTGCATACCCACGATGGCATCCTTTTAAAAAGGTTACTCAGTCGTGGGCAGTTACACAATTTGGTTTACAGGCTCTTTTGTGCATTTAATGACCAAGTTAGCTGTATGACTTTCACATGTGAAAGTCATTCTCCGGTCTCAGAATCATATTTTGATTCACTGATGGCTGTACGAGTTCGAACCACGCATTCTTCTTTAAAAAAGACCTTTGTGAGGCCGTTTCGAGCTAGGCTGAATAGCACCAGGTGCTCGCTAACCCAAATAGCCTCATGAAGGCCCTTTCAGAGGCCCATTCACGCCGTATACGTAAACGTGGAGTCTGGGAAACATCAACAAGTGCCCAGCGAGCCTTTTTCGAGGCGCTTAAGGGTGCACCAGTCGCAGAAGCGCTGGCAGGGAGGTTAGTGGACTGAAAGCCCATCGGTTCCATCTGATTTGGAAAACTCACGCACTGGGATTCCGACGACAACTTATCCAGATTAATAGCGTATGTGCAGGTCATATCTCCAAGAGGCGACCTATTAGAACGCATGGAATGGGCTCAAAGTTATCCAAATCAGATAGGTATGTGTAGCGATTGGAAAGTCCTCCAGGAGAGTCACCTACCACTGTTGGAGAACTCTCACTCATTGTCATCATCCAGCCACTACTTTCCGCCCCAGTTGCCGGGGCGCTGTTCCCACGGCTCAATCAGCATCGTTCCCCATCTGCTTTTCGAACGCCTGTCGAATGAGCCCCATTACATAGGCCAGCTCAGACTCCTCACTTAACCCTACTTCCACATCGCCATTTCCCCAACGTCCGAGATTGGTTACGTCACGAGCCATCCCTCTCGGATCGCTCAATTCGTGAAACGGCATATTCAGAGACAGTCGCAAACGGGTCTTTTGCGGGACCACATCAACAAAGTTCGTCTCGGCTTTGAACGCTATATAGAGCTTGAGGACTTCTTCAGTGACGCTCGGATCGAGCGCCAGGACTTCCTTTCGAAGCTGCTCAAATAGAGCGCGCATTGGGCTCCCGTTTGCCAGTTGAGGGTGATCCTCAAGGTTGTAGGCTTCTGGTTTGACGGCCACGTTGCGGTAGGTATCGAGGATCTCATCCGGCAATACCGGTGCCGCCCAAACCCGCACCGCTTCCTGGGCCAGCTTGGCGGCCCGATTCTTAATTGAGTCCTCATTCCATGCTTCTACAGCTCCCAAGCCCTCATTGAGCCGTAGGGGGCTTTGTTTGAATCCGCCTTGCATATCGCGCTTCTCGATGAAAGCTCGGTCGCTGTACTCTGAGTTGTAGCCCGTAAGAGTCAGGTTACCCAGCGTATGCAGCCAAGTTTCATGCACACGCTTCCATTCCGGACCTAGCTCATCCTTCCATCTAGCAGACAGATTTTCATTCTGCGGCATGATGTGTTCAATCGTGTATTCGTCGACCGGAACCCGTTCCTTGCGCTCGAAATTCTCCAGGCGGCGTAACCAGTAACTTCGACTGCGGAAATTATAGAGATCGCGTACTGCCAGTTCCCTTTTGAACTCTTCGTCATTCGGAAAACGCCGGTATGACTTCAAACCGAGCAGGTGAGCCTTGATGCTCTCCAGGTAACGGTTCTTCTGCAATGATTTGTGAAAGGTCGCAAAGGTCTTGTTCAGCGAGTTTGTGGGGATGGCACAAACGGCACGACGGAACACATAAGCCTCGATCAGCCGAATAGCGCTATGAAAGTCATCTCGGGACAGATTGTCCTGTTGATAATCATGGTAAAGTTCCAGCAGAAACGGATATGCCACGTCGACTTTTAGCTCCCGCAGGTCCTTAAAGCCCATTCCGAGCTGTTTATCTGTTTCTTTCCCCAATGCCATCGCACAAAAATACCGAGCGAAAGCATGTATTTCAGCAACCAATGAATCGACACCAGCACTCGCAACTTCGGCGCGGCGTGAATGCTGTTTGAAAGCCTCGTATACCTCATCTAACCGTGGAATTTCCCCGGTTTTAACCGTGAGGTAGTGGCGCATGAAGCTGTCAAAGTAAACGCCATAGCCTTCTTGCCCGAATTCCACCTCCATCGGACGCCAGTGATCGCGATAGAGCCGAGTTTGATGCTCCGGCTCCAGTCCCATCAGCACATAGTTCCGGATCAGGTCAGCCTGGCTCAAAGCTTTTCCTGTGGAATTCATGCTCTCAAAAATGAGTTGCGGGTTATCCTGGTCTCGGCTCAGCGCAATATCAACGATGATGAGCTTTGAAAGGCCCCGGCAGAGGGTTTCCAGTTCCCCGTTAAGCCGCTCAATTTGGCTGTTGAAGAACTCGAAGTTTTCCTGGAGTCGCAGAGAACCGTCATCAGGTAACGGCTTCTGCGTGACCAACGCCAGAAGGCTCTCTTTGTCCGTCTGGGTCAATAGCAGTTTGTACGCTCGCTCACCGTCTTCCAACGGGTTAAGCAGGTAGTAATTGCGCAGCTTCTTAGCCGAAAAACCCTCCAGAGGTTCTGTGTCCCCAAGGTGTCGAGATAGCGCCTCAAGAATTAGCATGGTGGTAGTCAGTCGCTGTTGCCCATCAATGACCAGCAATGGTGATTGACTGGACACCTGATAAAGCCCCTTCTCGATGTAGACCACCGAGCCAATGAAATGTGCTGAGACACCATCGTTGGTACCGGCTCGCATAATGTCGTCCCACAGTTGACGACATTGCTGTTCCGACCAGGAGTACGTTCTCTGGTAGATCGGAATGACAAATTGTGGCGACTTCTTCAGGAAGTCGAGCAACTTGGCTTCTGTAGCTTTCATAACGGACGTTATCCCTTTTTGTTCTGTTACTGCGATTCAACGCTGGTTTTGACCTGGTTATACACAGCCCGCATCAGGTACTGAGAAGCGATATTGCGGAAGGACTCGTCGTTCATCAGGCGTATGAAGATGTCCTCGTTGCCGTCCATGCGCTCTACAAACAAGTTCTCAAGCTGCTTGTTAAATACTGGCTCGAAGTTCTCCAGGCTGTTAGCCATGACGGCCTGGCGTAGCTGTTCGTTGGCAACGGCGGTTTCCTTCACCTGATCGAAGAACAGCTGATCCGCCGGGGTAAATTCAGTACCAAATCGCTCATTGAGCTTGTCGACCAGTGTCGATAACTGCACCTCTTCCTCTGCCTGGCCGGTGCCGACCTCTGTCGGGCCATACAAGGCTTCCGGCTCGCCTACTTTCAGGTCGATGGCTCCTTCACTGATTTTCTGAAGCCGGTAGTATTTCAGCTCTACCTCATCATCGACCTGCACAGTGCGCGTATCGGTGGTGTAAGGCAGCTTGGTGAGCAGGAAGCGGGAATAGGTGTACAGCTTCTCGTGGTCCGAGTCCTGATAAGGAATAATCTGGGCAACGAAGCCGTACAGGTTACGGAAGCTGACCAATTGCCCCTTGAACAGGGCTTGGTCTTCCTCGCTCAATTTCTTGAAACGCTCGACAGCCAGGTCAATCAGACTGTTCAGCTTCTTGTGTTCGCCGCCCGTCGGGTTCAGTCGGTTGCGGAACCAGATCTCGCACCAGGCGCTCACCTCACCCTCCGTAAAAATCTGCCAGGTGGACAGTGTGTGGGCCAGGTTATTGAGCTGCTGCGGGTCGGTATCCTCTTCCTTGGTGGTCACCTCGTAATAGGGTTTGAACGCCTTGTAGATTTCATCCGGCTCATTCACGAAGTCCAGGACAAACGTATCTGTCTTGCCTCTCGCCGTTCGGTTAAGCCGCGAGAGCGTTTGCACCGCCTGAATGCCGGACAGCTTCTTATCCACATACATGCTGTGAAGCAGTGGCTGGTCAAAGCCGGTTTGGTATTTTTCAGCGACGAGCAACACCTGGTATTCCTCGGTGTTGAATTTATCCGGTAGCTCAGACTCCTTGATGCCCTCGTTCATACCGACTTCGGTAAACGTCTTGTCAGCATATTCCTTGAGAGCGATCTCTCCCGAGAAGGCTACGAGGGACTTCACATCCGTATAGCCTTTAGATTTGATGTACTTGTCGAAGCCCAGCTTGTAGCGCACCGCATGTTCACGAGAGCTGGTCACTACCATGGCCTTTGCCCGGCCACCGATCTTGTGGCGGGTATGGGTGCGGAAGTGCTCAACAATCACCTCGACCTTCTGCGCTATTTCATAGGCGTGGAAGGAAACAAAACGAGCCAGCGCCCTTGCAGCCTTGCGGCGCGGCACTTCAGGGTCATCCTCCACCTTCTGAATCAGCTTGTAATAACGCTTGTAGCAGGTGTAGTGGGCCAAAACGTCATGGATAAAGCCCTCTTCAATGGCCTGCCGCATACTGTAGTGATGGAACGGAGCTTCGCCGTTTCGTCCCGGCTCGTTAAACACCGCCATGGTCTTGAACTTGGGGGTTGCGGTGAACGCAAAAAAGCTCAGGTTAGGCTGTTTAGCACGTTTGAGCTGCTCCCGGATGAGTTCTTTCTTTGCCTCCTCGCTGAGGCTCTCGTCCTCCATATCCAGTAATTGCTCTGCAATAGCTGACTCGATGCCATCCTTGTTGAGGATCTTCCGCAGTTCCATAGCCGTTTCACCACTCTGCGAGCTGTGGGCCTCATCCACAATCACCGCAAAGCGTTTGCCTTCCGTCGAAATTGAAATGCCTTTGCCTTTCTGCTCCAGCGTGCGGATGGCCTGACTGATGAAGGGGAATTTCTGGATAGTCGAGATGATGATCGGCACGCCGTCAGCCAGCGCCTTGGCCAGTTGCTGAGTATTCTCGTCGATCTTCTGGACGACGCCCAACTTGTGCTCGAACTGGAAGATGGTGTTCTGCAATTGCTGGTCGAGTACCCGGCGGTCAGTAATCACCACCACGGAATGGAATACCTTCTCGTTGTTAGCATCGTGCAGACTGGACAAACGATGAGCCAACCAGGCAATGGAGTTGGATTTACCGGAACCCGCAGAGTGCTGCACCAGATAGTTATGGCCGGAGCCCTTGGCTTTTGCGTGCTGGGTCAGAGACCTTACGGCATCCAGCTGGTGGTACCGTGGGAAGATCAATGTTTCCTTGCGGTGGCGTTTGATTCCCTTTTCGGTCACGACCGTTTTCTCTTCCACCTGAAGGTGCAGAAAACGGGCGAGGATATCCATAAGGCTGTCCCGCTCCAGCACCTCTTCCCAGAGGTAAGCGGTACGAACATCACCTTCCATCGGCGGGTTGCCAGCGCCATGATTAAACCCCCGGTTGAACGGCAGGAAAAAGGTATCCTTACCCTCCAGGTGGGTCGTCATAAACGCTTGCTCGGTATCTACTGCAAAATGCACCAGGCAGCGATTCTTGAAGGCGAACAGCGGGTCTTTGGGGTTTCGTTCGAAGCGGTACTGGGACTTGGCATTTTCAACGGTCCACCCGGTCGCCGACATGGCATTTTTCAGCTCCAGTGTGGCAACTGGGAGGCCGTTCACAGCCAGCACCATGTCAGGAATTGCACCGGTCTTTGTATGTACCTGACGAACCACGGTCAGCCTGTTCGCGGCGTAGCGTTCAGCCGCGCCGGTATCAATACTGGTATTGGGAGCAAAATAAGCCAGCTTCACCGACTTGCCGACGCACTTGAAGCCCTCGCGCAGCACGGTCAGGGCGCCTTTTGCGGCCAGTTCCTTGGTGAGCGCTTCCAAGAGCATGCTCTCGGCCTTGCTCGAATCCAGGTTGTTCAACCGCTCCCAGATCTTGGGTTGTGTCTTCTGCACAAAGCTCACGACATCCGCCGGGAACAAGGCGGTTTCAGCATCGAAACTGGTGGGATCTCCCGTCTGATAGCCACCCTGGGTGATCAACGCCTGCTCGATGGCGTTCTCAAAGTCGATTTCTTTGTGCATAACCTATGTTCCTTTTTAAAACTTGGCTGGGTTCCAGCGACTACTCTTGGTCAGAATCGTCGTTCTGCTGCTTTCCCAGCTTCTTCTGAGCGTTTTCTACTTGTTTGACGCTTTTATCCGGCGTGGGCAGGTTTTCTGGCATGGTACCGCCCAGTTCGCCAATGGTTTGCCGAACCTTCTGGCCTACCTCGAAATGGGTTTTGTTGGCGTTCTGCTTACCCTGAATGTTGTCCCGGCGAAGCTTCTCTTCTGCCTGTGTAGCACGGAACAGATTGGCAGCGAGCTCCGTGCTCCCCATGTAGTCCAGAATCTTGTGGCTCTTCTTGAGCCCTTTTCTGGCATGTAAGTCCTTGGCGCCCAGCCCCCCGTATAGCCCTTTGTAGCCATGATCCTGAAAAATGGCGTAATCCAATGGGGTCTCCACGCCAGCATCCTGGGCAGCCGCCGCCAGGTACTTGTTGTGGGCAATAAGCTCCTTACGGATTGCCAGGCGCTTCTCATCCTCGGAGAGGGATGTGAACTGCTCGCTGTCCTCCAGCTCCTGTCGGCGTGTCTGGATAGCAAAGTAGGTCTGGCCGTTGGCGATGACTGGCTTCGTAGGATCGCCGTTCTGGACGATCAGGTAGCAGGCATAGCGCGAAAGATGTACATCCGGGACCTCACGTTGCGCTCCGGAGCCGATACCAACCATTTTGCGCACGTCCGCAAAATGGTCTGCAACGACGTTCTCGGATCTTTCACAGGCATGTTTGGCCTTATCAATAACCGGGACAAAATTCCGCCACTGCGGGTATTCCAGCAGAGGTGCCAGCTCTCTGGCTGACCAGAACTCGTTGCCATGCTCATCCTCTCTGCGGATGCCTTCAAAGCTCTCGTGGTGAGTATTGGTGGACGGCGTATCAGCCATGGGCAACCTCCCTTTGCTCAGTGGTTGTGGGTATGCAGAAGTCTCGCACGTCGATTTTGCCGGTGACGGCGTTGGTGATCAGGGCTGCGCGGTATTCCTGCAGACGCTGTAGAGCAGCTTTTACCTTCTTCTGGAGACGGCTGATGCGTGAATAATCTTCATCCACAAAGCGAACTATCTGTTCTTGCTCAGCTAAAGGCGGTAGAGGGATCGCGAGATTTTCAATTTGAGAACAGGTAATCGCTCCCTTTGTGCTCCCTCCTGCGTCACTCTCGTTTCTCAGGTAGGCATACGCTCGTTCAAATATGTGGTGCAGGTAATCGACATTGATCGAATCAGCATAGGGCTTTACGTAAACCAAATGCTGATTAATGGTCGCTCGAAAAGTGAGTTTTGATGACATCCCCCGGGTTTTACCCTGGCCTGTGATTCCAACTAAAACTGCGGGGGGTTCAATGATCGGAAGGTGACACTCTTTGAGCGCTACGCCGGTGACAAACTGATCAGCTGAGTCGACAACTTCCCTGTTCACGACAGAACTATTAAGCCAAGGGAAGTCACCGTCAAACCAGTAATCAGGATTGTCCCTGCTGGGAGTAGATCCGTTTCCGACCTTAGCGACGAATTTTACTCGTGAGGTGCTCCAGTGAGCGGGGATCTTGCCCAGCCAGGCCGCGCCTGAATCCTTCGTCGCTACCGACGGATCAAGCCCTTTGGTTACCGCCTGACTGATTAAAGCTGTGCGTTGCTCAGCCAGCTTGTCCAAAAGAGACTGCTTTTTGGCGATCAGTGCGTCAATCTGGATGGTTTTGTGGTCAAGAAAGCGAGCGATAGCTTTCTGTTCCTCTATTGGAGGAACGGGAGAGACTGCATTCGCAATTGCACATTGAGGCAATCCAAAACGCGTAACACCATTTGCGGCAACGATAAATTGGGCATTAAAGCCCTTTGACTGGAAAAGCCTTAATAAAAACCGACCATCCAAATACTTTGGCTTAATCTGCGTTAGGTGATAGCCACATACTAAATTCTTCACATTTTCAGATGCTGAAGCAGGAATAGCTATATCATTGCGATCTTCAGAATCTTTAGTAACAATTACGTCTCCGATCTCGACAGAAAACTTCCTTATTTCTTCTTTGTTAGCTGTCGCTTCCATGAAATTTAATGAGCCGTCGATATACTCATTTTTGTACACGTCAGTGTAGTTACATAATAAAACGGGTTCTTCACCTTCAACGGTCTTCTTATCTACATTACTCGGCTGAACTAAAGCCAGAAATTTCAGTTTTTTTGTTGTCCAATGTGCTGGAATATCCCCTAACCAGGGAGAGTTTGAATCTATATACTCTTTGTGTGTTGGAAATACCATCAAACCACCTCCGCCAACATAGCGACGATTTCCTTTTCCAACTGACTAATCTCACCAGCGATTTCTTCCAATGGGCGTGGTGGCTCATATACATAGAAATGGCGATTAAGCGGGATCTCGTAACCAACCTTGGTTTTGCTGTGGTCAATCCAGGCGTCGGGCACATGCGGCAACACCTCAGCGGCCAAATAGGCCTCGCAATGGTCCTTTACCAACGCAAGCAGCTTATCATGACCGGTTTCGTTGTCGTATTTCAGCGGTAAGGGCAGGCTGATATCGTCGGGCAGAGTTACATTTTCGGTATCGCGCAACTCCGGATCTGGCTCTGGGTTGCCCTTCTTGTCACGGCAAATGTCAGCCTGTGGGTCTCGTTCTGACAGCGCGGCCAGTATCGCCTTCTTCACCGGAGCACCTACCTTGAGGTCGGCCTTCTTCAAAGCCTTATTCAACCCGCCTTCGAATTCGTCCCGGTTCTGATAAAGGAGGTTGCCATCCAGCTCTTCTAGCAGGTCTTTAATGGCAGCCTGAGTCTGTTTGCCCGCCTCAATTTCTGCCTGATAGGCCGCTTGGTCCTTACGCTTTTTACTGGTAGCCAGGTTGGCAAAGGCCCGCTGCTCGTCGAGTCGAGCAATTCTCTGTGGGCTGGCCTGGAAATTCAGCCTTAGAGGGCGTTCCACTGTGATTTTCAGATAGCCAAACTCGTGGTTATTAAAGATCTTGCTGACGGTACGGGTTTCGGTTCCGGTCGGTCTTGATGATCCTTTGGTATGTACCGGCGCTACTGAGGTCGCGTCATGCTGATGTTCGGCGTAGAGGCGCACCAGTTCGCGGATATGCTCCTCGGCCAACTCATTTCGCTTGTTACCCAGGCTTTTGTCCATCTTCTTGTAATGGCGGGTGCCGTCGATCAGCTGCACTTTGCCTCGGCGGTGTTCCGGCTTGCGGTTACTGACAATCCAGACGTAGGTATAGATACCGGTGTTGTAGAACATCTGGTCCGGCAGGGCCACGATGGCATCGAGCAGGTCGTTTTCGATAATCCAACGTCGAATATTGCTCTCACCACTACCAGCATCGCCGGTGAATAACGGGGAGCCGTTGAAAACCACGGCAATCTTCGAGCCGTCACCACCTTCATTAATGCCATCCACCAGTTTAGGCGGGTTGTGCATCTTGGAAATCATGTGTTGCAGGAAAAGCAACGAGCCATCATTGATACGGGGCAGACCGGCACCAAAGCGCCCGGAAAATCCCTGGTCGTCGTACTCCTCACGAACGAAATCTTCTTCCGGCTTCCATTCAACCCCAAAAGGCGGGTTGGAAAGCATGTAGTGGAACTTCTTCTCCGGGTGGCCATCGTGCGGTACGAAGCCGTTGTTTTTGTTCTTGGCGTCTTTCACGCCCAGTGTGTCCCCATAGATGAGGTTATCGATGGGTTCGTCTTTGATCAGGAGGTCTGAGCAACAGATAGCGTAGGATTCCGGGTTGTACTCCTGGCCGAACAGCTCGATGTGGGCATCGGGGTTCAACCCTTCATGGGTACCGTCACCGCAAATGTACTTTTCAGCTTCCGAAAGCATGCCACCGGTACCGGCTGTGGGGTCGTAGATACTCCGGTAAATGCCTGGGGCGAAGATGCCTTCTTCATCGGTAAACAACAACTGCACCATCAACCGGATTACTTCACGCGGAGTAAAGTGGTCCCCAGCCTCTTCGTTGGCCTGTTCATTGAATTTTCTGACCAGCTCTTCAAACAGATAGCCCATCTGCAGGTTACTGAGGGTCTTGGGTGAGAGGTCAATTTCGTTGCTACAGAACTCTTTGAGAATCAGGAAAAGGCGGTTGGCCTCGTCCAGCTTGGCGATTTCCGCCTCGAAATCGAACTTATCAAAGATGTCCCGAGCGCGGGGTGAGAAACCCTGGATGTAGGCAATCATGTTGCCCGCAATGTTGGGCGGGTCAGCCAGTAGCTTATCGAAGGTGAAGCCACTGGTATTGAACAGTTCCTGTTTGCGGCCACTGGTGGCAATGCGTGAAAGCGCCTTTTCCAGTGCAGGGCCGGTTATGCCGCGGGCTTCCAGGCGTTCCTTCTCAGCCAGTACCTTTTTCTGGTTTTCCGCCAATACCAGGTCAAACCGACGCAAGACGATCATTGGTAGCATTACCCGCCGGTACTGGGGTGGCCGATACGGGCCTCGCAGCTTGTTAGCGATGTTCCAGATGAAGCCGACAAGGTTTTGATGATGGTTTTGTTGCATGCTGTTCTCGCTATTTAATAGTTACCGCTGCCTTGCCATGCATGTCGACATAGCCAGGTGCCAGGACAGCGTTAGCGCAGTGTTCAAGAATGTTGTGGTTACGCAGCCACAGGTGATATTCCTGCTCTGGCAACCGATGATCGGGGCTACAGTCCACGTTCCAATGGCGTAGCAGGTAGCCAGCACGAGCGGCACGGATACTGAGCTGTCGGACAGGCTGGTTGTTCCGCCGGGACATATTATAATCCAGCGCAATAGCCTCCGGGTGGCTGTGACACGGGTGCGGGATGAGCTCTAAGGTCAGTTGCTCATTCCATTCGGCATCCGACGTTTGATGCTCATGCTCTGCGATATGCGCTTTATCGATGGACTTTTCACAGATATGGGCGCTGGTGATGCGATTGCAGACAAAATCTCGGAATGCACCGCGTTTTCGGCAGTAGCCGCGCATGTGCCAACGCTGGCCGTTGTTGACGATGCTGTGCGGCACAACCACACGCTCGCTAGCGCCTGAACTGAGGGACTGGTAGGTCATCCGCACAGCCTGTTGTTGGCTGATGGCCCAGCTCACTGTCGCCAGCACATCCTGTGGTGGCGCGATCAAATCTGGCGCATCCTCACAGAAACCAGACTGGCCAGGAGTCACCGATAGCCCGTCGCCAAAGCCGTGAGCCAGGGTTTTCAAGGCGGCATGGGGCTCATGGTGGAACAGAGGCTGATAGTTGTCGGTACGGTAGTAGCGCTTGTTTTCGTGACGGAGGATCAGGTTCTCGTGGGCTAGCTCACGGTAGAGATTGAAGTCCCGGGTGCTGGAGGCGACTGCGGTGCCGAAGTGCGCCATTAGCTCACTTCGGCCCACTGAGCCGTGGTATTGCAGGCAAAAATCAATGAACGCCAAGCGCTCGCGCTGGGCATGTGAGTGATTTTCGAGCTTTAAGGTGGCGTTTCCCGGCACGTTTGCACCTTTTCTGACTAAATATGGTTAGCCACCTTATTACACAAAGCTATATCATGCAATCATTTTGATTTGTCCTATAGAACTTTCACATGTGAAAGTTTTGGCTCCTTTCCAGATGGAAAAATGGGTGCATAAAGCCCGCCGGAGGGGGACGGGCCTGAATGGTTTTTTGTTTAGGATTCCGGGAGCTGAAGGCCATCGAAGTGCGCCTCCAGACTGTCCAGCTGCTTCAGGTTTGCCCTGACGAGACGGCGCATGTGAGTGAGGTTTGCATTCATGATACGCACTATCTCAAACCCGGCTTCGGTCTCCTCAATGATGGGCCTCTCCCAGTCGTGAGCGCGGTTAAATGCAGGTTTTGAGTACCGGTGTTTCAAGGCTCGGCGGATGTGTTCACTGAAAACCGCATGCCCCTTACCGTTTTTCACTCTTACGAAGGTGTTGTAATACCAGTGCATTTCCAAGCTGCCGTGCAGCATTCTCACCCGGCAGCCGTGATGGCCAGGGTAGCCTCTCGTTTCCTTGGTTCGATGAGCCTCATTATGTGCCCAAAAATAGTCCGACAGTCGCTGAGCGAGATAGCGTAGGCGTGCTCGCTCCATGTCCAGGCTTTTGGATAGCGATTGTAGATACTGTCTGCATTGATCAAGCGCCATTCGGCGCCCCTGGTGATGGTCAAACTCCCCGGCGCGCGCCACCTCATGCCACTTATCGGTGATTTCCTGAATGGTTTTGGGTTTGCTCATTAGCGCTCTCCTGTTGGTTGATGTTCAAGAGAAATGCTACTGGCCGCAGAGACAAACCCACGGGTCTGTAATTTGCCAATTTGGGCAAAAGTAGACGTTTACCCCCAGATTATCTGGAATTTTTATCGAACTGGCGGCGTGCTTTAAACTTCCGGTTGAGAAATGCTTCCAGCTTGTCAGCATTCAGGTATGTGATGCCGCAGATCGCCAGGATAACGGCGACAAAGCCGAGGAAAGCAATGAGTGTGACGGACATATCGATCATGTGAGTTCTCCTGTTTTCGTTCTTTGAGTGCAAATAGCAGCCTATGCTGCATCTGACTGCCTTTGTTCCCTTGCGACAGAGGCAATCAGATGGCGCGAACAACCCAGGATGTCCTGGATTTCGCTATAGCTATGACCGGTGCGCAGTAAACTGGCGATGTGTTGTCGCCTCTTCAGGTCAGGTTGGCGCCCCTGATACTTACCCTCGTTGCGGGCCTTTTTGATACCCTGGTTCTGGCGTCGACGCCTATCCTCGTAATCTTTGCGAGCTACCGCTGCCAACATGTCGAGCATCATGCTGTTGACCGCCTGCAGGATAGAGTCGGTAAAGCCGGTATCGTCTTTCTTGTCCAGTGCCAGCCAACTCGTTGGTAACTCGGGCGAAACAATCGCCAACCGCTTGGCTGCCAGCTTCTGTTTAAGCGTATCCCAGTCCTGCTGTTTAAGGCGGGCAAGCCGGTCTATCTGTTCTACCAGCACAATGTCACCTTCACCAGACTCGGCAATCAGTCGCATCAGTTCGGGGCGATGCAATGTGGCACCGGAGACGTTCTCCGTATAAAAGGCAGCAATGCGCTGACCGTGTTGCTCGGCAAACTGGATTAGCGATGCTTTGGCCCGCTCGGCATTTTGTTCCTGGGTCGATGCTCTCAAATAGGCGCGTATAAACATTCATGCCTCCTCAGTCTGTTATAAGTGGTTCCGTTTGGCCGGTCTGTTTTAAATGGTTCCTTGTCATGTTGAACGGCCTGAATTGTTGGTTCTCCTGATGTGTACCCATCAGGAACCACCTCAAGAGTCGAAAAACTCCCCGAACGGATCGTCAGCTCGATAAATCTGGTTGATTCTGTCGTCATCGAAGAAACCCTCTGTGCCGCCATCGCTCCCATTGCCGGAAGTTGCCTTGTTGCTCGCGACGGTTGCCTCCTCATCACTGCCTCGACTGAACGACGCCATCTTTTGTTCGAATTCCTGAAACGTCCGTTCCCCACCGGGCCCTTTGGCGAAAACTGTCTTGAAGGCATCGACTACAGCCAGTGCGAAGCGAGCGAACAGTGCGACCATCCAGAGCGCGAACAACAGATACCATGAGTAAAGCGCAGCATCAGCACCCCTAAAGGCGATCTCCACAACACCGATCCCGGCGAGCCCCACAGTTACTATTTTTGCCACTCTCACCATGACCTCAGTCCCCGATAGTTCTTTACTTCGAAGCTACCAGAACTTGAGAAAATGCAAGTTTTGCCCGGCGTCAGGCCGCTGCGGCTTGTTCGGTCAGCCACGGCAGTTTCACTTTGTTGTAGGCATCGTTCGTCATCGCCCTCAAATCGTCCACGTCCAGGTATGGAGTCAGCAAAGCAGTGCCTTGATATCGAACGCGCGGATAGTTGGATGGCTGAAATACGCCATGAGGGAGGTCGTCCTCATCACCCAGCCACTGTCTGAGCCGCAGATCGATACACCAGCCCTGTTCGAGCTCAATCCAGCAATGGGGAGCAGTGGCCATTTGGCCCAGTCGGTCCTCTGCGTATCCGATACGACATTGATGGAAGATGCCTTGCTCGCTCAGGGCATTGCTGATCACAAAGGTCATGCAGTCGCTATCGATTTTGGCGTCTTCAAGCGGCAACAGAGCGAACTCAAGTTCATCATGCCAGTCACTCATGATCTGGCTCCTTGAACATCAGTCGCTGGCCCTGCTCGTAAAGCACCGGGTACGGCAGCGGTTCGCCATCCTGGACGACGGTGCCGGGGGGAAAATACATCAACATCCAGGATGGTAAGCCACCACTGACCGTGCGGTAGAACTCGTCCACAGGGAATCTTTGTTGTTCACCTGACTGCCGGAAAATGAGGCGAGAATAATTCTCTGGATGATTGGCCGCGATGTTGTAGCTTTCAGGTTCAGTACCTTCCACGTAGGGCGGTGACTTCCAGCGATTCGGAGTTTTGATGTTGTAGGCAACCACACATTGACCCACACCACATCCATGCTCAGTGCTTTCAATCGACCAGAGCATCAGTGGGTGGCCGTCAATCTCAGGCGTTTCTACGTTACTGAGTTTGGTGGCACTCAACGCCATATCATTGGCGGCTAGCCGGATGGCGTTGTCCACCAGATCCACATACTGCTCATAGGCCTGGGCCTCCGAAGTGGCCATAGACGCTGGCATCCATCCCATCAGGCTTGGTCTCGCCGACGGATTGTCTGGAGTCATCATGATGTCAGTAGCGTTGAACAAAAACGTCTGGCTACCCGAGAGATGTCGAAGCGGTGCATCGAATGAAGTCGCCAGGCTAGCGAGATCCAGTAATGGCACCAACATGCCTTTACTGTAGGAGCGAGTGCCATCCCCAGAATCCCGCAAGTCCATATCGTAGATGCCACCGGCTCTCGCCAGGTTTAAAGCCCGAGACGGCGTTGTTGATCAAATCATTCGCTTGAACGCAACTGCCCCTAGGCTTTCAGCTGCTTTACGAGATTTTCTGGCGAACAGGCATACCCAGTCTTATGACTTTGTTTAAGGCCTTAACCCCAGCCAATGCCTCACCCACTTGCCCGTTATAGTCACGCAAACTTAATTTGGCGCTAATGAGTTGTTTGTAGCGATACATGGCGGTCTCAGATAAGGAACGCTGATGGTAGTGATTCATCAATTTCCATTGCTTCAATTCTCCGGCCTTAAGTGCATCCACAGCTTCATTTCGAGGATGCCCTGGTTCCCAGTATCCGGCATTTGAGCGAGGTGGAATCGTTGGCTTCGCCTGCTTTCGTCGCAATAATTTATGACAAGCTTTGGTATCGTAAGCCCCGTCAGCGGAGACTTGTCTAAGCTTGCGTCTTAGGGGAGCCAGTAACGCTGGAAGTACTTCATTATCTGCTACAGTTTCAAGGCTTGTTTGCGCACCGATAATTTCATGTGTAGCGGCATCGATAGCCAAATGAAGCTTGCGCCAAACCCGACGTTTTTCTTTGCCATGCTTACGCATTTTCCATTCACCTTCGCCATACACTTTGAGGCCTGTGGCATCGACGACAACATGCGCTACCGCACCTCTTGAGGGATTGCGGTACTTGACGTTCACCGTCTTGGCGCGTTTACTGATACAGCTGTAGTCTGGAGCAATTAACGGTATTTTCATCAGCTGAAATAGGGAGTTGATGAACCCTTCGGTCGCACGTAATGACAGCTTAAAAATCCCTTTGAGCATCAAGGCGGTTTCGATGGCGGTGTCGCTGAATTGAAAGCCACGGCCACGACCGCCGTGATGCTTTGTGCAATGCCAAGCGTTAACCGCTGCCTCGTCCAGCCAGAAGGTAACCGAACCACGGTTGACTAATGCCTGATTGTATTGCTTCCAGTTGGTGATATTGCGTTCTGACTTACCCATGAAACTGACCGAAGACCTGTTATGCAAGATCAGATCATGGAAAGCGAAAAAGGTTCCGCTTATTTAGGCAACAACGCCGCCCGAGACTCTTCCGGATTGTAAGCTCGTGGGGTGGCCGCGCAGCCAACCAGGGCAGCGGCCAATATTGCTGTAGTTAAGGGTGCTAATCTTTTCATTATGTCCTCCTGCTTTTATTAAATATTCTCATGAGGTTGAGAATATGCAAGAGAAAAAATAAAAATAATCTTTGCAAATCAATAGTTTGTGCTAACAGAACAAAGTTCCTTGAGCTCAAACATATAAATCGGCAGGTACACTGCCGTCACGTTGAAACTCATGCCGTTGTAAAACACTATAAAATGATAGATGGTAACGGCGAGGGACGTACCAATTTACAAAGTTGATACAAGAGCATAAATCGAGGCAATAATGAACAAAGGATTTAACGACAATAAGGTCAGCACAACATTAAAAGACCTAATAGGCGACACTAGACTGGCTCGTTTATTCCATGATGACTCTCGACCATGCGCAGTACAGCTTTGGATTCTTCAAATTCATCCCACAGAAACAACTAAAAACCGGATTATCTATGGTCGTGTAGTACCATACTCACATTCTAATAACTCTTGGTCTTTCAGCAATAACGACAAATTTTCGACTCTTGAACATTGCAGAGCGAAAATCACCCGACTCAATCTGTACATCGATAGCAATTTGTTAAGTGATTTTCTGGAAATGCTTTGTAATGGAGTTAAGATTTCCACGATCAGCGATACTTTAGGTCTTGAGCGAAGCAATAAGTTTGATGAGAAATTCGGCACAATATTTTTAGATCCAAAAAATTTAGTTTATAAACCCGTAACATATCTTATCAACAAGGATGCGTTCGAACTTCACTCGACTACTAGCCCCCATGGAGCAGCGGGTGCCATGAGCGCATCGATCACTCAAGTAGATAAATTATCTATCTTCCAAGCAGATCATAATTATCGATCCGACCTAATAAAGTTTATTGTCGAACATCTAAACTTTGACACTGGCTTGAACTTTGAACAGAACGATAAAGTGCGGTTTGGTGATATCGAATTTCTTGTCTTCCCGACTTTAGATGAAAAAGAGAAAAATTTACTTGAAGTTGTTTGGGGCGATAAAAGACGAAAGTTAAGCGTTAAATTCGACTCCAAAAATCTTCCTAATTACTCTGGCTTTATATTCAACATTAAGATCTTTAACAGCGGCCAAATTATATACTCAAGAATTGCAAATGCGGAAAAGTACGACAACCGTATGTATATGCGCGAATTCGATATTGATAAAACAATTAGATCCATCGCTGACTCTACTGAACTAGAAATCTATGGTTTTAATGCCGAAGTTAACGAAGAAAATATATTATGTTGCAGGTGGCGTACCGGATATATTCGAGAAATTAACTTTCAAGCTAATGTGGCCGGTGGTAATTCAAGCTCCGTTAAATTTGATTGGTTAGAGAACACGGTAAAAGAAAAGCAATCAAGCCGCGTGAAAGCAGTACTAACTAAAAACACAGGAAATCATGGGTTTGCTAGCCAAGTTGGCGGCCGAGAAGCCGACCCTTGGATTGCTATAAACCGCGAAATAAGCCCTATTTTCAACAAGCTGCACCCAAAAAAATCTGATGCAAGGTTTTTCGAACGTTATGGACCAAGCGATGGTGAAGGCCGTTTACAGTTTGTCGAATGGTTCAAAGCTCTTTTTTCAAAATATAATGACAGTCAAATTATAATCTTCGATCCGTATTTTGATTCAGCTGGATTATCGTTGCTTTCTTTATATGCTGCGCCTAAATGTAATTACATAGTGTTTACTTCACTACCAAAGCAAAAAGGCGACGAAGAAAATCCTACTAATCGTAACAGAGTAGATGATCTAGTTACTGCTTGTGAAAACAACAAACGAACTCTCTCAAAAATAAACCTCAGAATCATTGGCTTAAAAGATGGTAAACTCCATGACCGATATATTCTGATTATAGGGAGCGACGGCCTACCAATAGCTGGATTTAATTTGTCTAACTCCTTGCAGAAGGTGGCAGAGAACTATCCCTTACTTATTACGCCGATACCATCTGATACTTTATTAGAGGTCGAAAAATATAAAAGCAGTCTTTTGAAAGAATTAGAGGCAAAAAAACCTGATTCTGAAGAAAATAACCCTGGATTAAGCGAACTCTATGTTTCTTCCGATGCTCCTAGGAAAACTGTAAGATACGAGCCACTAAAGATACTGAATAATGAATTAGCAGGCGACATCCTATCAATATGGGCTAACGAGCCTTCATTAATAGGATTATACGGTGCACCACTGAAAGACAAGTTGATATCTCTTGAGCTATTAGAAGGGGACTCACTTAACTTGATCGATCCTCAGGGGTTCTTAGCCTGGGTAAAGAAAAAGGTCAGCTCTGAAGATTTCATGGATCAATGGGAAGTGGTTGGTGAATTTTTGGCAAACTCTAGAGCTGGTGATACAGATTTTCAAGAAATATTAAGTGAAACCTCGTTCTTAGATAACCTCATGGGGTACCTTACTAAATCGATACAGCGCACCCATAAAGATCTGGATACTGATATAACTGTCTTAGAACCTCACCTATTTCAAAGACCAATTGAAAAGCTGCTGTGTAGTTCTTACCAGCTTCATCATATGTGTCATATGACTAAATATACAGCACTTACTTGGCCAGAATATTTTGCAATAAAACTGCTTTGGTCATATGACCCAAAATCATTGTTAGAACTGGTTGCTGAAGAATCGCCTAAAATTCCGAAAGAGCCGGATCATGCTGACATAATTAGGCTGTCATTGTTAAGCCAAATTGTTAGCGAGATCTCCCTATCCATAGAGCTGCTACCAAACTATTCCCGCACATGCACTTTATTGAATAGTTGTAACGGTTTAATTCGATGGATGGGCTTATATGCTCTAGAGCAGATGATTCATCAAACTAAAGACATCACATCAGAGCTGGGCTTGCTTTCAAGATTTGACCGCACGGAAAAGGTAAGATATTTAGGTTGGTTGGTTAACAGATCGGCAAATGATGAAAGAAAACGTGATCAATACGAGAAATTATTAGTCGCACTCAAAAACGAACTACCAGAACAGCTATCTGAAAGTGATTTGAGGCACGTAATCGATTCGATGAGAGGCCATATGCGCCAATTACCATGGACAGAACCGTGGTTGTTTCGGGATCTAGTTTTACCTCTACTTCAAAGTGAGCAAGCTGATACGGATGATGCTTGCAAAATCTGGATCGAGGAAATCGTTTCATTGATAGGCCCAGCTGAAAGCAGGAATTCAAGACTGTTCCAACTTTCACGGGAAGGGCAGATGACAAATACTTGTGCATTTATCTTCGCTCATAGTACGCCTGAGCAACAAAGAAAAGTAATTGGTATGATTCGACCCATCTTAAATAAGCAGAAAAGAGTTTTACAACAACCTCTGGCAAGTACTTCCAACTGGTCTTGCTGGAACGATGCTTTGGTAGTCTCAATGTGGATATTGGCATTCACTAGGTGGTGCCAATACTATTTAACCGAACTGAAGCAAGCTAATGTAGAATTAGATAACTTGTCAGGAGACGCATACGACCTTGCTATGTTAAGACCTATGGAAGAATGGGAATCAGAGGGGGTAGGAAAAGACAGAGAGCTCGCCTTATTTCTATCCCAAGCTGAAGATCTTATTTCGAAGTCGGAGTAACTCTACTGTCATAGGGGCGAACAACTTGGCAGTCGGTCATACCACTCAATTAGGAGTGGATATTGCGGTGTTTGTCAAACAAGTTGTCCGATATCTTATGCAGCCAACCTTATATTTTCAGGTGGGATGTCGTGCTCCTTGGGCGGGTTAAGCCAGACTTCTTCAACCGGTTTCCAGTTACGGACAGAACGATTCTTCCAGCGCTCAGGCTTGGCCTGCTTGGCGGCCTCATAAACGGCACTGCGGTGATTCAGAATGGCTTTATCCTGCCTCGTATGACGTTGTTCAGGTGTCACAAATTGAATGCCGCTGTGGCAATGCATGGTGTTATACCAGGCCACGAATTGATGCACCCATTGGCGGGCTTGCTTCAGACTGGCAAACGGCTTTGCGGGATAGGCCGGTGTATATTTGAGCGTTCGGAACAGCGTAAACTTACCCTAAAAAGGCAC
>LSQX01012526.1_pt2 | contig 41844 bp, 41 predicted proteins | sample 654561 | NCBI WGS metagenome assembly LSQX01 (sample SAMN04489861, study PRJNA283612) | anaerobic digester metagenome | isolation source: 4 biogas reactors fed with cattle manure at either 37C or 55C with and... | place: Denmark: Kongens Lyngby | collected 2014 | reverse complement strand
GCTCAGAAGAGCACGTGGCTGCTTTGCGCGAGGCAGTCGCGAGCGGCCTGATAGATTGCATCGCCACGGATCATGCGCCTCACCACATCGAAAGCAAGGATTGTGAATACGGGAATGCCGCATTTGGAATATCAGGCCTCGAGACTGCGGTTGCCCTGGTAATGGACAGACTAGTTCACACAGAAGTTCTGCAGCTCAGCAAGGCCGTTGCTCTGTTGACCTCGGCGCCGGCTCGGATTCTCGGGATCGAAAAGGGGACTCTCACTCCCAGGCGTGCTGCAGACATCACTATCATAGACCCGGATGAAGTCAGGACCGTGGATCCGCGCCGCTTCTACTCCAAGGGGAAGAACACTCCATACAAGGGAATGCAGCTCAGAGGATGGCCATGGATGACTTTGGTCGCCGGTCGAATCGTCTTCAAGGAAGGCAGCGTTATGGAGATGAAACTTTAATGGAACGAGTCGATGCAAGACGCGCCGTTTGCGTGGAAACGGCAACAATCATCAAGAACGACCACGTAGGAGTGGGACTATGGGAGATGGAACTTGCCGCCCCGCGGATAGTGGCGGCAAGGCCGCTTCCGGGGCAGTTCGTCCATGTGCGAACAATGCCTGCGCATCCCCTCCTCAGGAGGCCGTTCAGCCTTTACGATGTTGATACTGACCGAGGGAACATATCCATTCTCTACAAGGTGCAGGGCACAGGCACGTCCCTCATGACGAAACTGAGGTCCCGCGACCCCATTGATGTCATGGGCCCTCTCGGGACTGGTTTCTCCGCCCCCTCTTCGGCAAATGGCGCCCCCGCTGCGCTGGTCGTAGGCGGCGGCGTTGGAATAGCCCCTCTTGTCTACCTGACCCGTCTTCTCAGGCAGAGAGGCTGTAAAGTGGGCGTGCTCTACGGCGCGAACACCTGCGGCGAACTGGTAGCCCTCTACCGACTGCAGCAACTGGGGGCCTCATGTCGCTGTACTACGCTAGACGAGAGCCTGGGCGTTTGTGGAGTGGTGACTGACCTGCTTCCCCAGGCTATTGAAACACTGCACCCCGACTTCATATACACCTGCGGCCCAGAGCCGATGATGGCTGCCGTCGCCCGCCTGGCTCAAGAAAACGGCGTTCCCGGAGAAGTATCACTTGAGGCCCACATGGCCTGCGGGGTCGGGGCATGTCTGGGCTGTGCCCGCAAGCTGCGGGGGAGCGACGCAGGTTACGCGAAAGTTTGTGTGGACGGCCCCGTCTTCCCCATCGACAAGATCGAGTTTGATGCCGAATCGGAACATGGCGCAGAGGAGGCGGCAAAATGCGAACAGAGGGCCTAGCTCCCAATCTCGAGGTCAATCTAGGCGGGATCAAACTGGCTAACCCTGTGCTTACGGCCTCCGGCACCTTCGGCTACGGCGCCGACTACATTGACCTCGTTGATCCTGCTGCCCTCGGTGCCGTTATCGTCAAAGGCACCACACTGCGCCCGCGCGCCGGCAATCCTCCGCCAAGGATAGTGGAGACTCCGTCCGGGATGTTGAATGCAATCGGCCTCGAAAACCCCGGCGTCGAAGCCTTCCTCGACGAACACCTTCCACGCCTTCGTGCTAACGGCGCCACAGTGATAGTCAACATAGCCGGAGAGAGTGTCGACGAATATGCGGAGCTGGCCGGGGTTCTGGACGAAAGCACTGGAGTAGCGGGAATAGAGATAAACATCTCATGCCCTAACGTAGCCCGGGGAGGGATGCAGTTCGGCGCCGACCCGGGCGCAGCCCGGGAGGTTGTGTCGGCGGTTCGCAGCGCCACATCGCTTCCGATAATCCCGAAGCTCTCGCCAAACGTGACTGATATCGTGGCTATGGCTGCGGCGTGCCAGGACGCAGGAGCTGACGCCATATCGATGGTAAACACGTTGTCGGGAATGGCAATTGACATCGAGAAAAGACGCCCGGTACTAGGCAACGTCTTTGGCGGACTCTCCGGACCTGCCATCAAGCCAGTAGCGCTTCGCATGATATACCAGGTCTACAGGGAAAGCGACCTCCCGATACTGGGCGGGGGCGGAATCGCATCTGCCCTCGATGCCCTGGAGTTTCACATGGCGGGAGCAACAGCAGTATCCATTGGGACGGGAACCTTCGTCCACCCTACTCTCGCTATGGAAGTCATCGAAGGCATACAGGACTACCTAGTCTCGCACAATCTCAAAAGCATTGATCAGATTATCGGAGCGGCAGTCAGATGAGACTCGAAAGCCTGACACGAACATGCCGCCGCAATAGAGGAGCGTTTGCCATGGAACCTCAAGACGCGCTTATCGTAGCCCTAGACGTTGACACTGGAGAAGAAGCCCTGGCTCTGGCCGGGGAGCTTGCAGATGAAGTTGGCGCATTCAAAGTCGGAATGCAGCTTTTCAACAGCGAAGGCCCTGACGTGGTCAGGCGCATCCAGGAGCTGGGCGGACGCGTGTTCGTGGATCTCAAGTTCCACGATATCCCCAACACCGTAGCCGCTGCAGGCAGGGTCATGGCAAGGCTGGGCTGTGCCATGTTTACTGTTCATGCGGCGGGCGGATCTGACATGCTTCGGGCCGCATCTCAGGCTGTACGGGATGAAAGCGCTGCCCAGGGAGTGGATGAACCGCTCATACTCGCTGTTACCGTGCTTACCAGCATCGGCCAGGACCAGCTCGCTCGGGAGATGCTCATTCCCGGCGCCTCCGTCGAAGAAGTCGCCGCTGCCTGGGGCAGGATGGCACAAGCATGTGGCATCGGCGGGGTGGTATGTTCGCCCCGGGAGATAACCGCCGTCCGAAAGGCATGCGGACCCGAACTCCGCATAGTGACCCCTGGAATCCGTCCATCATGGACAGGAGGCTTAGCCGCAGACGACCAGCGGAGGATAACCACTCCTGCGCAGGCTATCTCCCTCGGCGCCGACTACATAGTCGTCGGCCGCCCCATCACCCGAGCCCGAAACAGGCTTGAGGCCGCAAAGAGAATTGCGGCGGAGATTGCCGACGCCAGAACAGCGAAGGGGGCCGATCAGGCACATGAAGAATGATTCTACCTACAACGATCGCACACGAGAGGCTCTGAAGATCTTCACCGACTCCGGAGCCCTTCTCAGCGGCCACTTTCTCCTCACCTCCGGAAAGCACAGCGACAGGTACATGCAGTGCGCCCAAGTCCTCAAGCATCCGGAATACACAGAAACTCTCGCGCGCTGGCTGGCAGAGGATTTCGCAGATGACCGCATAGACCTTGTCATAGGCCCGGCCATTGGCGGAATCATAGTGGCCTACGAAACCGGGCGACAGCTGAGTGTACCCGCGATCTTTGCTGAGCGCGACAGTTCCGGATCAATGGCCCTCCGCCGGGGGTTTGAGATCCCTCCCGGCCAACGTGTCCTTGTCGTAGAAGACGTCACTACAACGGGGGGCTCCGTCAGAGAAGTAATGCAACTTGTTAAAGAGTCCGGCGGAATCGTGGCCGGCGTCGGAGTCCTGGTAGACAGGAGCAACGGCCAGGTGGACTTCGGCGTAAAGCAACACGCAGTCATCACCATGGAAGTCCTCTCCTGGGACGCAGCCGAATGCCCGCTCTGTCGCGGGGGATCGGAGCCGGTGAAGCCTGGAAGCCGCAAGTAGCAGGGGCACCCGCAAAGCGCCGATCTGCAGCGTCGCTATTCTCTTGTCACTCTCTTGGAAGGAATTCATCTGTTCGCAGAGTAAGTAATCCACAGCAAACCCAGTGGAAGGAGGCAGGGCGTGAGCAGGGCCTATAGGGCCCGGCACGCAAGTAGTGATATGGAAAATGGACTCAAGCTTGTAGCTCAACTGATGGAAATTTCGGCGCGGACCGCGCCCAAGGCAGTCGGGAAGGATTTCGTGGTCACCAGGGTAGTGTCAGGCGACGATCTGAAGAAGCTCGCAGAGGAGATGGAACGCTACGGAAAAGAGACCGGCAAGAAGAACTACGACAGGGACGCCCGTGGTGTTGCGGCAGCTGGAGCGCTGCTGCTTGTAGGATTGAAAGACGCAGCCCCCTGCGGCCTCAATTGTGGGGCGTGCGGACACTCAACCTGTGGAGACCTGGCCGCTCTCGCAGAAGGTCCTGAGTTTGCCGGACCGATCTGCGCATGGCGCCTTGTGGACCTGGGAATTGCGCTGGGCTCGGCTGCGAAAACAGCGTCAATTCATAATGTTGACAACAGGATCATGTATCGGATCGGGGTTGTAGCCCGCAAGATGGGCCTGATAGATGCAGACGCGGTCCTGGGAGCGCCCCTTTCGGCATCAGGGAAGAACCCTTACTTCGACCGTTAGAGACTGGTGCTTTTCAAAGGCTCGGCGCAACCGTCGCCTGAGCCCGCAAGCCTCTTGCCCATTGACCGAGTATTGCTGCATGATGACTGAAGCGTCGATGCAACAGTATCGACGCTTCTTGGTGCTTCCATTTGACCCCATGTGCGCACAACGTCATTTAGCCGCGCGCCTGCTTTCCTTGCGAGAATCCGGAGAACTGAACACCGAGCAAATGCCCTCGATTCGGCAATCGACTGTCTGCAAAATCAATAGTGACCGAGAAGCCCTCGGCTCTTCGCGACATTCTCACACTGCGAGAAGATCACGATTCCGACGGCGAGATATGCCACACCCACTGCAATGGCAATCAGAATGTCGTTCAACGGAAGTTCCCAGATACGGGCGCCGTCGACCATCACGGTGTATATCAGGCTATTTCCCATAGCGAGCGGCAGGAACTTCGCCCACGCTATGCGCATCGGGATTATCAAAAAGCCGATGAATACGAACTGCATTATCTGAAAGAGCGCCTGTATCCTCTTGAACACCAGAGCAAGCCCGCCCAGGGCAAAACCGAACCCGTATGCCCCGAGCAAAGTTATTGCCAGCAGAGGCACAAGACTGACGAAATCGAGGTTCATCCATTTGCCGGTTGTGGCCATCATCGCAAAAAGAAGAACCATGATTGGCACGGAACTAAAGACGAAATTCGCAAGGACCGTGCATGCCCCCACCCATTTGAACCCGCACGGTGCCAGGTAGAGCTGTTCCAAGGTGCCTGCCTGAGCTTCGCTTATGAGGCTCCATGACAGGTCGGAGAAAGCGTATATGGTAAAGGTCCAGACGAAAAACCCGACGATGGTGCCTTCAAGAGAACCCTCCAAAGACCCGGCCATCGCGTAGTTGGACATGCTTTTGAAGCCCATGAAGATCAAGATGAAGATGAAGTATACCGATATCAGGCTGGATATTGAGTTCACCAGGTAGCGCTTGATCATCGTCCATTCCCGCCTGAAGACGGCCAAAAACACGGTTCCCAGGTTCATGAGCGCTCTCTCTCCTTTCTGACGATCTCAAGGTATACCTTCTCCATGTCGATCTCTTCGTGCGAGATCTCATCTATAACTCCGTCCAAGCCGCGCAAGATGTCCATGAGTCGATAGATGTCGTCATCCTCAGAGAGCGTCACTCTGACCTCTGTGCCCGAGTCTACCCCTCCCACAGATGCGTCAGCAAACTCCTGCCTGAGCCTTTCTTCCAGCCCTGCCGGCGCAGAACCGCGAAGGACGATTCGGTAGGCCTTGGTTCTGAATAGGTTCATAAGGCTGTTCACACGGTCGTCCACGACTACTCGGCCTTGCGACATGATGATCACGCGTCCGCATACATCCTGGATTACATCCATGTCATGGCTGCTTACAACGAAAGCACGGTCTTCTTCAATGGCAAGCTGCTTCAGCAAAGCTCTCAGCTCGAGCGACGTCTCAACATCCAGGCCCAAAGTGGGCTCATCCAGAAAGACCAGCGGGGTTCGGCGCGCAAGGGCGCATACGACACTTGTCTTCTGCTTCATTCCCTGCGACAGTTTCCTGACTTCAACGTCCCTCTTGTCTTCTAAGGAGAAAAGATTCAGGAGGTGGTTGAAGTACGCCTTGTCTTCAGAGGACGCAACGCCATGAAGCGCGGAGAAGAACAGGATGTTCTCCCACACAGTCAGTCTCCAGTACAGGTTCCTGCTTCCCTCAAGAACCGCACTCATCTTCCTCAGTATTCCGGGGTAGCCTGCCTGAGCATCATCTCCGAAGACTCTGATCCGCCCGGAATCGGGGCGCATCAATCCGAGAGCGCATTTGATCGTAGTCGTCTTCCCCGCACCATTCGGCCCGAGGAGTCCCACGACTTCACCCTCTTCCACATGAAAGGTGGCATTGTCAACGGCTCTTACTGACTTGCGGCCCCCATCGCGAAAGGTCTTCGTCAAGGATTCCACCTCGAGCGCGATAGTCGTACCCAAACGTGACGCACCTCCTGTGCAATCTTGTGCCAGTATGGCCCTCTGGAGCCGGGCCCGATGAATCGTGTCAGGCAATTGTCATATTATAGCTCAAGCGCATGACACTTCCATGCATTCAATGCTACAGTATTGCCTGAATATTGTCAATCCTATATTGATTAAACTTAATGCCCGCTTGGATTTTCTTCACCCCGACTGCCTTTCGTTCTGTATTGCATCGGCCAGGTTTCACAGCTATTCTGGCGAGGCACCGAGACTTGGCGTCAGACCCGCACGGGGAGGCTGGCGTCAAGCGCTATCCCTTCCAGGCTCACTTTGCACCGCCACGCCCATACCTCAACCCCTGCCTCCAACGCGCCAACCAGGGCATCGGAAAACCCTGGATCCATGTCGCGGTTGGGAGTGAAAGACGACACGTCTATTCGCTGGATGACAAAGAGGGCTACGGCTCTGAAGCCCTCGCTGACGGCTTGTGCAAGTTCCTTCGTGTGCCTGGCCCCCCGAGCAGTGGGGGCATCTGGGAACATGGCCGTGCCATCGTCCACAAGTGTTACTGATTTGACCTCAATGAAGCAGTCACGGGCATCCCCCACCCCGGGCAGGCCTTCTTCAACTGCACATCTCAAAGCACTACCCTTCCCGTTGCACTCGCCAACAGAAAGGCGAAAATCAAGTCTGGAGCGGCCGAAGGAAGACTCCCTCAATATGCGGGTGTATGCAGCAAGCTCGGGGAAGAAACCCTCTTGCAAAGCGAGGTGTACCAGGTCATTGGGAACCCGCGAGTCCACCGACACCAGTATTCCGTCATAGTCGACGAGCACCAGGTCGTAGAGGGTCCTCCGCCCCGGGCCGCAAGATCCAGGTTCCCCAGGGAAAGCAGGGACTACATAGACTCTGACTCCGGGCACAAGCAATTCTGTCAGTCGGCCGGGATCGGCTACATGCGCTATGATCTCGTCGCCGGCTCTGTCAAAGCCATAAGCATGCTCTACATCGCGTGAGAGGCGAACATTAGCCACAAACCTGTTGGGCCTGGCAATGAATGTGGCTTCCACAGGAGCCTGGGCTCGAGTGAGAATTGGAACCTGCGTAGACGGAGAGCTGTCTGCCTGGTGCGAATCCATCATGGATCCCTCCTGTTCACACAAGAACGGGTTAGCCATCTCAACCTCAATGGGCCAGGCTAACCCGTGCCTGCCTGGACATGTGTTGCCCAAGTGCAAGCTGTGAGCGTCACGGTGGACGCGGCCGATGTCGCATCCCGTGCCACTCAATCCTTTTTGCAATTATTCTACCGTGATCACTGTCTCCTCCATGGGCCTCTGAGAACGCGGCCTGCGGGCGGGCAGTTCGGCCGGGTATCCCATGGGAACCAATGCTACTGGACGAAAGCGTTCTGACAGATTGAGAGCTTTGCTCACCTTCTTCTCATCGAAGGCGCCCACCCAACATGATCCGATGCCGTATTCCAATCCTGCCAGCATAATGTTCTGAACAGCGGCCGCCGTATCTTGTATGCAATACAGCTCCGACCCGCGGTAGCCGTAACGGGTTGCGCTCCGTGCGGGCTCGGCCAGAACGGCTACGACTACTGGTGCCTGTGAGACGAATTCCTGGCCGAAAGCGGCTTCGGCGAGAGCCTCCTTGAGGCCGGGCCGCCTGATCACCCAGAACTGCCAGGGCTGAATATTGCCTGCGCTTGGAGCCTTGAGCCCGCAACCGATGATGCGGCTCACAACAGCTTCAGGGATGGGATCCTGTTTGAACTGCCGGACGCTTCGCCTTTCCTCAATGGCCTCGATTACGTTCTTGCTCAACACAGTCACCTCCACCGAACGCAACGCATCTGAGCTCTCATAATATGCATTTATCCGTGGTTCTGAAAATTCCTTCATCTATCCCCAAATTATGAGCGCCTGTGCCGCTTTAAGGCAACATACGGGGATCTTCCGTTAGTACGCTTGCCCTGGCCGGAGGAGAGGCCGGGCGGGCCCGGACAGCCATTGCGACTCAATCACCCATTCCCAATCGAGCTGACAATCAGTTGATGTCTATTCTGCGCGTCCTCACCCTCGATTCTTCAGTCTTGGGCATGACTATCTCAAGAACGCCATGGTTGAAACTGGCTTTAGCCTGGTCCGCCTTGATTCCGACACTCAGCGGAAGCGTCCTCATGAACTGCCCGGAGAAGCGCTCCCTGCGGAACACATTGCCCGACTCAATCTCGTGTTCATGTTTGGATTCTCCCTTGATCGTGAGGCTGTTGTCGGTCACAGTCACTTCCAGATCATCACGGTTCACTCCGGGCAAGTCCGCCCTGACCACAATGTTGTCATTAGTCTCATACATATCCACTGACGGACGCCAGTTGCCCGCCCCTGCCAGGCCCGTCCTCCAACTCCCATCGCCCAGGATCTTGCCGAATGCGTCGCGAAGTGCGACAAGATCATCAAATGGATCCCACCTGGTAATCCCCATCTGTCAGCCCTCCTTAATCATGTCTATTCCCCTGCCCCACGCCGGGTTCTTCAGACCCGCGCAGCCTGCCAAACCACGATTCCGCCGCCACGTCCCGAGTGGCCGCTCGGCCTCTCCACGCTGCGCCATGCTCTGCTTACAGTAGGTAGTATGGCTCCAGAACGCCAAACTCAAACGACGGGTGGACGCAGTCTCTCGACTTGTGCACGAACCCAGTCGGAGCTTGACACGAAGGCGGCGATGTCTTGTTCCGGGAGCAAGGGACCCATGTTCCTTGCCTCATCTGTTCGCAAGGAAGTGAGTGGAAGGTTCGTAGACAGGGTAAATGGGACCAGGGTCGCATCTAAAGAACAGGTCACAGTGGCTATTGAGGTTCGCAGGAAGATGGGGCTCAATGCCAGGGGCATTCTGGAGACTCGGGAATCCCCTGACGGGTATCGCATCAGGCAGCTGGCCGCATGGCGCAACCACAACCCATCGCGACGATCGCCTGCGGTATGGTTCTTCTGGGTCTGCATTGCCCGCAATTCAGAACCTAGCCGCTCGACTAGTCCAAGATGCTTTTCTGCGAGTCACTTAGCGGCTCGCGCTCGAATACCGCCTGAGAGAAAGCGGCCAGAAGGCTCTGCCCAGAACCAGGAACACAGCTGTGACTGCTATGGCCGAGGCTACGCCATTGAGGCTAACCGTACCCAGCAAGGACTAGAGCAGGCATATTGGCAACGACTGCAACGGGAACGATGAGTGTGAAGGCGGACCTGACGGCTCCTTTGAATATGTAGGCTGGATACTGGCTGATCATGAAGAAGTCGAGGAACAGGTAGTACAAGGCCTCAATCCGCATTGCCCAATGCGATATTGTCATGATAGTCAAACCCACGGCATAAGTCAGGAGGCTGACTGGAGATGAGAGTAGATCGCAAGAGAATTACAACCATATCACTCAAGGGTAATTGACCCTTGCCGCCCGATTTTGAGAAAGCAATCCTACTCAATCGTTGAGAGACTGGTTCGCCCGCAGGAACCAGCCTCAAGTTGCAGAAGGATAGTTGAATATCGTCATAGGCGCAGCAGAGGAGGCGACTTTGGAAATGGCTTTCGATATCGTAGACCTATCCCAGCTGACAGCGCCAGGGCTAGTTCTGGACGTTGGTGGAGGCGGCGAAGGAATCATCGGTTCTGTACTCGGAAGACAAGTGATCGCCATCGATCGCCTCCGGGAAGAGCTGGAGGAGACATCGAATGATGCGCTTAAGCTTGTGATGGATGCGAGGGACATTTCATTCGTCGACGAGTCCTTCGACGAAGCGACCTGCTTTTTCAGCCTGATGTACATGCCCCCTGAATCTATCCCCCGTGTCCTCTCGGAGATTTTCAGGGTGCTCAGGCCAGGGGGAAGGCTGAGGATCTGGGATGCGGAGATACCCCCTGCAGGTCCAGGAGATAAGCTGTTCACAATCAACTTGGAGATCCTCTCATGCGCCCACGTGCACCTGAGGACCTACAAGACCGGCTGCGGAGTGAGCTGGCCCGGCAGATCCCTAAACCGCTCCATTCTCGAGCATCTGGCGCAGGATTGCGGCTTTATGACACTCGGGCACGCAGAGTCAGGACGGACATTCTACCTGAGCCTGCTAAAGCCGAGCCGACCGGGATCCGGACATGTCTGCTACATACAGACAGCTGCAGGCCCTATGGAAGTGGTCAGAGCCACCGCAAAGGACATGCGCGATGCATACGAAGTGCTCGCCAATAGCTGCAGAAGAGTGGTCGAGTTTGGCGGGAAGATTCCCGCCTGGCTCTTCACTGCAGACGGCCAACAGCACGTATCGGAGAAGATACGCGACTCAGACTACTTCATAGGATACATCGCTGACTCACCGGCTACAGTCCTCTGGATCAAGTGGGCAGATTTCTACTCATGGGATGACGCAGGAATCGACGGCCAGGCAGGATACGTCCACGGCTTCGGAGTCAAGAAGGAATGGGCAGGTGCAGGCGCAGGGAAAGCCCTCCTGGAATGGGCCTCCTCCTATGTAGCCTCCAGGGGAAGGCGGTTGATACGGCTAGAATGCGACGCAAAGAACGTTCCGCTGTGCGCCTACTACGAAAGGCTGGGTTTTGAGGACAGGGGCTTGGCAGGGCCAGGCCATCAGCTCCGAAGGTATGAGCGCCGGGCAAGCGAATAGGTCGGACGCCTGGTGCGGGCCCAATGCCATATGCTTTCGTTCCTAATACAACTCATCCAGAAGGATGTAGTACTGGACTTTCGCGACATCCACATCCTCCACACCGTACTCGTGAAAGAACAAGGCGGCCATCTCGCCGCCCCGCGGTCCGGCATTATGCTTAAGGCTTCTGGCGGCTAGGGCCAGGTCCTGATATCTGTCTGCAACCCCGGCGCGGCCCCAGTCGACAAATCCACTGATCCCGCTATCTGAGACAATTACGTTGGGCAAGCAGTAGTCCCCGTGGGTGAATACGAGATCCTCCTCTAGAGGCTTCGTCGCCACAAGCTCATCGTAGATGTCGCGGGCCGCCCTGCCCGTGTTCTCAGGCTCAAGATCCGCCTCATCAACGACGCCCGCCTCGACTCTGTCCAAAGCCTCGCCTAGAACCACATCCAGCCTTCGATCGAATGGGCATTCTGGGATGTCAAGACTGTGAATCATCCGCAAGCCGCCGGCGAACATTCTCACAACTTCCTCCAGGTCGCGCTCTGACATGCAATCCACACAGTTTAAGCCCGGAATCTCCGTAACCAACAAGTATTGCATCTCGTCACATTCGATGAAACGGAGAACCTGCGGCACCAGAAGGTGGCCAGACAGCCAATGGAGGATCTCCTTCTCATGCCTGAGGTTCTCAAAATCGGTCCTGCGCTGAACCTTGAGGTACGCGTTCCCACCCGTCGAGATCCCCCGAAGTTTGTATACAGCAGATGAAGAGCAGCCCATCGTATCTCTTTCCCATACGGCACCTCCAATGATGCGCTCAAGCTCCCTGGGAATCGCCACTCGCCAGTCCCCGATCCTGTTTGCTTCGCTCATAGCTACATCCACCTCTATCAAAACACGTCCAACAGGCACTATCATATCTAGATCAGCTCAGGTTCGTCCTCAGTCTCAGGCTCCTTGATGCCCCATGGATTCCCGCCCCCAGTGAAGCGCCAGACCATGTAGAAGCCTGCCAGGATGACCAGAGTAGTCAAAATCCCGCCCTCAGGACCGAACGCCCCGCCTGTCAGGAGATCATTGTGGCTCGCCGCGACAGTGTATACGCCCTCGAGTTTTCGCCCGCTCACGGGAAATCCGAAAATGTAGCCTTGGAAGTAGTTCCAGGTGATGTGGTAGCCCGCAGGCATCCACAGACTGCCGGTTCTGACAAACATGTAGGCAAACAAAAAACCTACCAGCCCCACATTCATGAGTCCGGTCAAAGACACATTGGCATTCCCAACATGAAGAAGAGAGAAGATGAGAGATGTCACAATAGCCGCCGCCCAACGGTTCCACGTCTCAGACAGGGCGGAGATTGAGTATGCTCTTGAATAAAGTTCCTCTGTGAACCCTACGAAAATGAAAAGAACCGCCCCCGCAACCAGGTTCCATGAGAACCTGGGGTCGGCAAGACCATTCTCAAGAGTAATGCTGTCGGAGGCAAGCAAGGCAGCGAAAACAACTGCCATCGAAACTGCGCCGAGCGCCAGCCCGTAGGCAAATTCCCCGCGATGCTCGAGAAGAGGCCCCACCCCAATATCCGCAAGCTTCTTCTTATCGAGGAGCCTTAAGGCAAGAAGTATGCCGAGGATCAGTGCCAGGGAAGGAATCAACCTTTGAATGAGCTTTAGCCATCCGCTGCCGTCCACTACTTCTTCCATCCCTTTGACGAGGAATTCCTCAGTCTGCTCACCAGTCAAATCAGTGGGAACTTCTACGACTGCTGTCATGGTGCCCCAGAAGACCAGGAAAAGCAACCCTGCTATGATCGAGGTGAAAACTAGCGCGACAATGATTCTCCACTCGGGCCGAAGCCGGCCGTCCTTCATAACAAAGAGCCTCTTCAAAATGTGCACACCCACCTTTCAGGATACCACAGCTTGCCAGATTCGGCCGTAAGCCTAAACCTCCCACAAAACCTCAGGACCCACTTCGGAAAGCGAGGAGCATCCTGTAAGCATCATGGCCACATGCAGTTGCTCTGCATACTCCTCGAGCTGAAGACGTACACCTTCCGCTCCGCCCCCTACTGCCGCTACGGCCAGCGGACGACCGACCAGAACGGCATCGGCGCCAAGAGCCAACATCTTCAGAACATCCACGCCGCTTCGAATACCGCCATCTACAAGCACGACCATCCTGCCCCTTGCCCGCCTTGCTATGGAGGGCAGGACATCTGCAGTGCCTGGCGTATGGTCGAGAGCTCTACCGCCATGGTTTGAGACCACGATGCCTGCAACCCCGGCCTCCGCTGCAATATCCGCCTCATCCGGAGTCATGATGCCCTTGAGTATTACAGGAATCCCGGCCTCTGCGACTACCGCCTCGATCTCCGCTTGAGTTTTGGGTTCAACTCTCTGCCCGAGAAGCCTCATGTTAATGAGCGCAGCTGCATCCACGTCTATGGCCACCGCAAAGGCCCCCGCCTCCCTGGCACGCCTCACTCTCTCGATCAGACCGTGCTGCTCGCGGGGCTTGATTACTGGAATGGCAGCACCCTGGACCTCCGACGTCAGAGCAATCGTAGAATCGAATACCGCCGGGTCTCCCCCGTCTCCACCCATCCCTAAAGTGCCTGCCAGGCGCGGACCTCTGATCATAGCATCAGCGAGCTCGTGTTCGCCAATGCCCCCCATACTGTTGACCCTGGTCCCTGCCACCGCAGCCCCGAGAATCGGCATGCTGATGTCGAGCCCAAAGAGCCTGAGACTGGTATCGGGATCCCTGGCCTCATGCAACACGCGGAGATTCAGCTTACGGCGAGCCAGCGCTTCCACATTGCCTATGAAACTGCTGCCAGTCCCTATACCTCCGAAACCCGGCACTTCGCCTGCACACGCCAGGCCGTTGCAGTGCCTGCATACCTTGCATGTCCTTTCGAGTTTCTCGGCGGCGTTTCTGCGCACTGTCTGCAGGTCCATTACAATATCCCCCCTTCAATGACCCATAGGCGCTGTCCAAGTTTGCGGTTGGTTATTGAACAAGCCCCTGGCCAGGCGAGAGGTGCCTCATCTTACGGCACTTCCCTCCGGAACAAGGTGCTTCTTGACAAACTTCACCCCATACTCAAGTGCATGATCAGGATGAACCCAGAAATCGGGCAGATATCCTATGCCATCGCGATTCTGCATCTCGCTGTCTAGCCAGAGCATCGTGGGTATCCTTACCTCCAGCCCCGAGTGGGGCAGGGCAAAGATCCCGGGGTTCACACACAGCAAAGCACCGCGCGTGTTGGTCCCGATGATTGCCACATTATCCATGCTGCGGAGACGGCGAATGAAATCCTCGGTTGCGCTACTGGCGTTGGAATCGATAAGCACGGCTATGAACGGCGCATTGCTGACCCGCCCTCCACGCGCGATACTGATACGGCACCATCCGGGCCGGCTCGGATCCTGTGCGTTCTTCCAGTAGGCCTGCACAGCCCTGGCCTCATCAGCGTCAAGCCCCTCCTCGCGCCTTTCCGCAATCCTGTTCAGAAGCAGAGCCATGGCCGTATCAGTCGCTAACTCTGCAGTGAAAGTGGCAGGTCCCGCGCTTCCCTCCAGCAGCCTCTGGCACCATAGCATTCCGTAGGCAGCCGATCCGCCATGATTGGATCTCAGGTCTAGCAGAATCGCCTTCTCATGGCGCAGCCTATCGGCATCCTGCACAAACTTGCTGAGGGCTCGATCCTGGTCATGGACGGAATCAAAACTGCGGCAAGATACGAGAGGCAGGCCTTCTACTTCTCCAAGCTCGTAAACGGGCCCACCGTAATCCATGGGGCTGACCGGCACAAGCCATGCCATCTCCATTCTGCCATCTTCATACTCGAGCTGACACATGAAATCAGCCTGCCAGTCCGGAACAAGCATGCCCAGGATGTAGACTATGTCGCCGTCCTCATCTATCGACGGCTTCAAGAAGGAAGAGGGGTCCGCACCATTGATGGAGTCAAGGCGAATCCCAGTCTCGCTGACGAAACGCCCATCGTCATCCATGAAGAACCGGAGATACGGGTTTACTCGAAAAGTGTGCCACTGGCAGATCGATCTGTTCCCAAAGGCGAAATGGCCGTCCTGGATGAACTCGAGACTTGCCGCAATCATGTAGGAGTAGTTCCATAGCGGTATGCTCTGCGCATATTGGGACATTTCTTTGAGGATCCTGCTCTTTGCCGCTTCGAAGACTTCGTCGCCCCCGAAGAATTGGTAGCCAGCATAGCCGTACTTTAATACATCAAACAGTAGGTTTATCTCTTCCACGGCCTTCGCCCGACTGATTGACCACTCCTCCAATTCCGCGCCGGCCTTTCTGATCGCAGCCGGGTCCATTCTGAGCCGGTTCAGATCGGGCTCATCCCTGAAATCGGTGTAATCATAGAGCAGGCTTGAGAACAATGCCAGCAAGTCTTCGTGGGGCATCTCGTCAGGCTCCGGCCTATTCGCCTCTACGATAGCCTTAGCCTGTGGCGACAGAACCAGCCGGCTCTGATCCAGGGCAAGCGCTGGCCGAGCCGGCTGCACTACCAGGGCCATCAACGCTGCCAGGGCACATAACAACCGAACCGCCTTCAAACTCCACGATTCGCATCGCCGACCAGAATTCGTCATTGCCCTACCTCCAGGCAGTCATTCTGCGGCGGCAGCCCAGGCGCCCGCCAACCGCAAACTGGGACAGCTCCTACGTCCGCCTGAATGTTAACTTATATCCTGTCAACTCTGAGTAATCCTGACTTAGCTTCTCGGCAACCGATTCGTCAACTTCCACCGGGCCCCTCACCTCGGTGTAGCCTCCATGAACACCAACCTTCATCCCATCGAGCCCGTTGGCTTCAAGCAACTCCCTTGCCAGATCGGCCAGTTCATTCACTCTTGCACTCTCCTGGATCTCCAGCCTCCAGCCTGTGGCATCTTCCAGCTGATCCAGTATAGCCCGGTACCTCTCGCCAATCTTGGGGGTAATGAAGGCCAGAGCCATACGACCCTCATCCCTGTAGATGCTGATCTTAGGATGATGGACCGCGCCCGCGAAGGCGTCGTCGATCATGCCCTTCGCCATGTTCTGTTCCATTAAGGGCTCGCCAGGCGCGCCCGCGCCAGGCGACAGAGCCTCATCGAGCGAAGCCATATTCCATGGCTCCTGCTCCGCCCGGTCGCGTCGCGTCGCAACCTGACTAAGGAGGCTCTGGCCTTCCACTTTGAACAGCAATCTGTAGCCTGTGTCATCCTCGAACGCTTCTGCATATTCCCCCAACGTTCGTCCGTAAATGCCGGGCTGATCAAGCCCAGCCGGCTCCTTCACAGTAACCGTTTGAGCCCCAAAAGACGGGTCTCGGTTTACTCTTATGCCGAACTCGTCTGCCAGATCAGACTTGATCTTGGTCTTCAGGAACTCCATGTTAGAGTTTGGCGCAACCTCAATGCTGCGCAGAATCTCCTGCTCCAATCCGGCAATCTCATCTGCACACCTCTGTGCATATTTCGGTGTGGGAAAATACAAAGTCACGCTTCCGTTCGAAGCGAAGCCAACCTTCTGGAGGCCGAAGTCTCTCAATCTTTCCTGGATCAATGCCCATGCCGCATTCTGCTCCATTGGTTTCGGCGTCACCGCGTCCGCATATTCCTCTTCAGTCAACACGTAGACGACATTGGGATTCGTATAGCCAGACCTGAAACGAAGTGACTCCCGGATCGTCTGCCGAAAGGCCTGCTTCGCCTCATCTGAGATCTCCCGTGGCCCGTGCCAAACCATCATCAGATCGGGAACCGTAAGGCTCGTCCCTTCGGTGCCCGTATCCACAAGATGTTGCCAGAGTTCACCGGGATCTACTGGCTCTTCTTTGTGCAGGGCGATCCTGCGCACCTGGGGCTTCAGGGAATAGCGCCGGTTTCCCCCGCCGCCTGGCGGAAGATACTCGTAAGTGCCTGAGGGGCCAGCGACTTCGATGCGCGTGTCAGGCAACTCGTCTGCCAGCGCCTGGGAGAGCGCCGAAAGCGACTCTTCATTGCCATGATTTAGCAGAACGAAGCCGGGCATCAGGGCCTTCACTGAGGCGACGATGCCGAGGGAGTCGGCATGGGCGGAGAGGCCGAACTTCTCCACCTTGCACCTGACTCGGTGCTCGTGGTCGTTCAAGGCAATCGTCCGTTCGCTGTCAGGCAGATCAATCAGGTCCATCAGCCTTCTGCCCGGCGATTCTTCATCCTGATATCCGACGATTGCAAGGAGGTTCTTGTCGCTCGCCACTATCTTCTCTGCATATACCGGCGATACCCCGCCTGTGAGCATTCCGGAGCTTGCAACTATCACACATGGGTCTCTTGAGGCAAGTATCTTGTCGCGTTGAGACTTGCCCCCCACTGCCTCGATGCCATTCGTGTAGAAAAGCTGATCGCCGCGCAAAACTTCCTTCTTGTATCTTCGCTTCAGGTAGTTCGGGTTCCGTGCGAATACAGCATTGACGTTCCTTATGAGGCCGTCTACGTAGACCGGGTATTTCCTCTTTGTCTTGCGCATGTAGTTCCTGAGGGCAAGGAGTATCTCCTGGGATCTTCCTACGGCAAACGCAGGAATCAGCACCTGGCCACCGTCATCCAGTCGCTCACCAACGGCATCAAGCAGCCTCTGCACCTCATGGAACCGGGGCGCATGGATTCTAGATCCATAAGTGGCCTCGGCAATCACCACATCGGCCCCACGCTTCAGCACGCCGCTGAATCCTTGCATCCAGACGGTTTCCTGCTCGAATGTGGTGAAATCGCCGGTGTAAAGAAGCGTCCCTTCATCTGTTTGGAGCAGGATTGCGGCAGCGCCCAGGATGTGGCCGGCCTGCAGGAAGACTGCCTGAATCCCTTCTGCCGCCTCAAAGGAAGTCTCGAACCCGTAGGTCACCATCCTATCGAGGGCCCGCTCAGCATCTTCTTCATTGAAGAGCTGCAGTCCCTCGCTAAACTCTGCAACCTTGATGGAATCATAAAGCAAAACTCTTGCCAGATCCCGCGTGGCGGTTGTGGCATATATTGACGCGCCGGGCGACAGCTTCGCCACGAGCGGCAGTGCGCCACTGTGATCGAGGTGAGCGTGGGAGAGAACTATCGCATCGAGGGCGATGTCATTTAGGGGCTCCAGGTTCGGGAGCATCTCAGTCCCCTCTTCGCTCACCCTAACGCCTGCATCAAGCAATATGTTCTTCCCTGATTCAGTGGTGACAAGTATACATGAGGCGCCAACTTCTCCAGCGCCCCCCAGGAAACGTATCTTCATAGACGATTTCTCCTAGATGACAGATTGCAGACAAAGCCGTTTGGGCCAACTGCCGCAATCTCTATAATAACCGTTTTATCGAATAGACACACGGCGCAGCACGGCATGGGCCAGCTACCACCTGACATCAACTCATGCATGTTGCCCGGGGCATATTACTCCGGCAACTTCCGCATGGCCCTTACTCCCCAGAGCATGGGCCTCAGACGGACCGGTTCCCTCCCGCCGTCGGCAAGTGCACGCTCGAAGAGCTCCATCGCAACTTCGACGCGCGCGGCAAGCATAGCCTCGCCCGCCTCCGCTGTTGCTTTGCGGGGATCGCCCATGTAAGGCAGCATGTCGGGATCGCCCACCCACGCCAGCGTATTCGCAAGGTGCTCTAGGTCGCGTGAGAGCACGTCCCCGCCGAAAAACTTGACGACCCTGGCCAGCCAGGCCACAAATGACGCCCCTCCCGTATGGGGCGCAGGTTTGGAAGCGGGGACTTCACTATAGCCTTCCGCCACCAGCTCAGGGCAGCATGCCAGCATAAGCGATGTCTCATTCGTCCCGGCATGGCTGTCACGATCATCTCCACACACGCCCGGTCCAAGGCCTGTTTTTTCCATGAAATCCGGATCATGCTGAACCATGTACCAAAACTCCATATTGAATGGATCGATAAGGTAGAACTTGTGTTTCTTCCAGAGCGCCCGCGCTGCCGCTTCGATCCCCATCTGATGACGCGGGCCGCCATGGTTGTCCGCCACAAAAAGATAACGGAAACCCTGGGCGGCCAGGCCTTTGCCGTAAGAGAGCAACGTCCCCTCAAGATAGGGCGCAGGCACCGACAATGACCCCTTCACGGGAAGCGCATCTGAACCCATGTACAGTGATGGCAGCCTCACAAATGTGAGTTCGGGATGGCGCCTGTAGAGTTCCTTGATGTATCTCTCGGCCAACTCCTCGGCGATAAAGACATCTGTGCCCACCGGCAGATGAGGCCCGTGGACCTCTATCGGGCTCACACTTATTATGAAGACTGTCTTGTTACGGTTCAGGGCGGATATCTCCGGCAACCGCATCTTCACATATTCCAGAACGACTGGCTGTCCTAACCCTGTTTCGGACATGTTGAACCGCCTCCTCTGCTAAGCATTAATGTATACATGATACTGCCAGCCTCTCTGCTCGGCGGTGGCAGATGTGTCGGCTATGCATGGCTGTACAAGCTCGGTCCGGCCCGCTCCCACAACTTCTGCAGGCAGCTTGAGGTCTGCATATTGGTTCAACATTCCACGCGTTATACCTTTTACCGATTGCACAGGCAGGCTCTCACTGCCTCTAGGCCGAATCCGAAAGCCGGGCGCCACCCCTGACGCCCGGCCTCGAAACCCAGTCTGCGCATTGCAGACTTCATTCAACGCTCAAGGCGCTACCTGCGCCCTTAGCCTTATACCTTCAGCTTAACCCAGCCTGATATGACTTCGACGGAGCCCTCCTCGAACTTGGGTTTGGCAAACCTCATGAAGTACATCGAAGCCTTGCCCGACCTCCACTCAGACGTGTAGGTTATGCCCTTGGCCATGATCCCGTTCCAGTCCTGGAATGTCTCCATTGCGGCCACGAGCCCTTCCCGGGTCGGGTTGGCCCCGCACCTCTTCAGGCCCTCGCAGAAGACTTCGGCCGCGATGAATCCGGCTGCCGCGAAAGCGCTTGGCATTTCGCCAGGGTAGGTTGCCTGGTAGATCTCGAGATACTTGACGGAATCCTCGTCGTTTCCAAGTACAGGCACCCAGCCGGGGGCAATCAAGCCTACGCATGCCTCGCCAGCAAGCGCCGGCATCTGGATGGGATCAGCATTGACGTACGTCGTCAGGAACTGCGCGTCAAGCCCCATAACATCCGCCTGCTTCAAAAAGCCTGCGCACGGTTTCAGGGTGGAGTAGATGATAACCGCGTCTGGCTTGGCCTTGATAAGCTTCAGAACCTGCGAGCTGAAGTCGACATCGGCTGCGCCGAAGTTCACTACTTCCACCGGCTCCATCTTGTAGACAGCCAGCTGCTCTTTTACGCCCCTGAGGCCCTCGGATCCAATGTCAGTCTGCTCGCACGCCACTGCGATCCTCTTGCACCCGAGCCCCTGCACGACGTACTGGGCGATAATGCGGCCCTCGCTTATGAAGTTGGGCTGCACCGGGAAAAAGTACTTCTTCGGCGGAAATGCCAGTTCACTGATGCCGCTGCCATGGTAGATCGACGGAACCTTCTTTGACTGGATGTAATCGATAGTTGCCTGCACGCCAGGGGTTCCCAACGTACCGACAAGCGCAAACACCTTATCCTGCTCGATCAGCTTCTTGGTGGCCGCTATCGACCTGGACGGCTGAAAACCATCGTCTTCAACAATGAGCTTGATCTTTCGCCCATTCACTCCGCCCTGGGAGTTAATCCAGTTCAGGTAGGCCTCCATGCCCTTGCGCATGTTGATCCCGACTACAGCGGCCGGGCCCGACTGGTCCTGAAATGCGCCGATTAGAACCTGATTTGCGGTCACGCCAGGCTCCGCAGCAGCAACCAATCCCGCGATGCCCAGAAGAACGGCCATAAGAGATGCGAGCGCCAATTTCCAATGCCTTTTCATTGTGCTAACCTCCTCGCTTTTTGACGCATGGGTGCAAACAGGCCGCCTCTACATGATCCTTGCGCACTTCCGCTTTGAACGGCAAAGTGCGGCCTGTTGCGGTCTCGATTAGTCGTCCTAATTGTCGTGATCGTAACGGTCACAGTCACAATTGCAGTCGCCGTTATCCGCATGATCCCGGCGCCCGTTCGGCCAGGGAAGTGGGGCCTGCTATGCGCCTGTGCTCCCCGCGCCCCCTCCCAGATAGGAACGTTTCACTTCCTCGCTCTCGAGCAGCTCGCGTCCGGGCCCTGAAAGGACCATGCGTCCCGTCTCAAGTATGTAAGCGCGGTCGCACGCGGCTAGAGCAAGCCTGGCGTTCTGCTCCACGAGCAATATCGTTGTGCCTTCGGCATTCAGCGCCTTGATTATCTGGAATATCTGCCTTGTCACCATCGGGGCCAATCCCAAAGAAGGCTCATCGAGCAGCAAGACCTTGGGGCTGGCCATCAGCGCCCGCCCTATCGCCAGCATCTGCTGCTCCCCTCCACTGAGCGTACCTGCGGGTTGGGCCTCCCTCTCCTCAAGGACAGGGAAGTGCTCATACACGTGGGCGAAGTCCTGGGGAATCCTGGCGCGGTCGCGGCGGGAGTATGTCCCGATGAGCAGGTTCTCCTTGACTGAAAGCTCTGGAAAGACCTGCCGCCCCTCTGGCGCCTGGACGATTCCCAGTGAGACTATTCGCTCCGGCGAGAGCCCGTGTATGGGCCTGCCCCCAAATTCAATGGAACCCGAAGCGGGCCTCACAACGCCTGAGATAGCCCGCAATGTCGTGGTCTTTCCGGCGCCATTCGCCCCTAAAAGAGCGACAATCTCGCCCTCGCGCACCTCCATAGACACGCCTCTGAGGGCTCCGACCATGCCGTAGAAAACATCAACTTCAGACAGCCTCAGCATCTCCTGCATCCTCCCCGAGATAAGCCTGGATGACCTGCGGGTCCTGCTGAACCTCGTCAGGAGTGCCCTCCGCTATCTTCCGGCCAAAGTTCATCACAGTTATCTCGTCACACAGTCCCATAACGAAAGACATGTCGTGCTCTACCAGGAGCACTGTCATCCCGAACTCGTCCCTGATCTGCCTGATGACCTCCGCAAGCTCACCCCGCTCCGTAAGATTCATGCCCGCAACCGGCTCATCTAACAGGAGCATGCTAGGGCGGAGCGCGAGGGCCCTCGCCAGTTCAATCAGCTTCTGCACTCCGTACGGAAGGCCATATGCAATCCTGCTGGCGTATTCAGCTATCCCGAGAAACTCGAGGGTCTTCATGGCCTCGCCTCTGAGGCGCTCTTCATCCTTCCTCGCTGCCTGGGTCTGAAATGCCCCGGTGATGAAGTTGGCAGTTCCCGCGACATGCAGCCCGATGAGGACATTGTCAAGCACCGTCTGCCCGCGGAACAGCTCAACATTCTGGAATGTTCGAGCTATGCCCCGTGCGATGACATCATGGGGTTCGCATACAAGGGGCTCGCCGCGGAAGGATATGCTGCCCTCATCCTGCCTCACAAACCCGGATATGCAGTTGAACACAGTGCTCTTGCCTGCTCCGTTAGGACCTATGAGACCGTGGATGCTCCCCTCCCTCACGCCGAAACCGAGAGAGTCGACTGCAACGAGCCCTCCAAACCTTACAGTTACGCCTTCAAGCTCAAGCATCGCCACTCGTGTCAGCCCTCCCCGCTGTCGATTTTGCGCTCATTGCGCTCCTTATCCGCCAGGGCAGGCTGACCAGCCCATATGGCAGGAAGAGCACGACCAGTATCAGGGAAATGCCTGCCAGAACCAGTGGCAGGTTCTTTACGCGGCTGAATACGTGGGGCATGAGCGTCATGAAAATCGCCCCGAGGATCGACCCTGGCACACTGCCCAGGCCTCCCACACAGATGGAAGCGAGCAACGTCATAGAAACGCCCATATTGAAGTCGTATGGGCTCACATACTTGACAAGATGCGCATACAGGCTCCCGGCAATGCCTGCGTAGAATGCGCTTATGGCAAAGGCCGACACCTTGTACTTGGCCAGGTTGATCCCCATGGCCTGCGCAGCAACCTCGCTGTCGCGCACAGCCATCAGGGCTCGGCCCGGACGCGAACGCAGCATGTTCCGCGCCGCCACCACCATCAGCCAGGTGACCACCAGGGCAAGGTAGTAGTAGCTGAGGTCTGTATCGAACCTGAAGCCCAAGATCGAGGCGACAGGGACTTTCATCCCCTGGTAACCTCCTGTCAGCCCGTCCCAGACTGCCGATAGCTGGTTAACAGCAACTCCAAAACCCAGTGTGCATATGGCAAGGTAGTGCCCGTGGAGCCGGAGCGCGGGCACTCCCAGGCCAAGCCCGATCACAGCCGCCAGGAGCCCCGAGAGCACCATTGAAGGAAGGAACGGGATGCCCAGCCGACCTGTGAATATCGCAGAGGCGTAAGCCGCTATTCCCATGAACCCCGCATGCCCTATGGATATCTGGCCTGTGTAGCCTGTAAGTATGTTAAGGCCCAGCGAGACGATTACGTAAACCATGACCAGACTGTAAATGTAGACTATGTAGGCCCTGCCTAAAGCAATTGTTGCAAGCGGCAACAGAATGAGGGCCGCCCCGAGCGAGGCATTGCGAGCTCCCGGCGTCTTGAGGAGTTTGACAGTCCCCTTCTGCAGATCTTTCACAGCCCTCACACCTTCCTTCTTTCGGGCGTGCCCATGATCCCGCTGGGGCGAATCAGGAGAACTACGACTATGAGGGCGAAAGCGAAAGTGCTCTTGAGCTGTGTGGAAATATATCCTGCGACCAAGTTCTCAAGCACACCCAGAAGGAGTCCGCCAACCACAGCGCCGGGCAGACTCGAGAATCCTCCCAGCACCGCTGCGGTAAACGCCTTTATCTGCACTTCTGCCATCATGCTGGGACTGAGGAATGTGGTAGGAGCTATCAGTATTCCGGCGACAGCTCCCAACACGGCACTCATCCCCCAGGTGAGCGAATAGACCTTTGGCACGGGAACTCCCATGAGCCGCGCTGCCCGAGGGTTTTGCGAAGTAGCTCTTATGGCGATTCCGGCCATGGTAAACCTGAGAGCGATATAGAGGGCTCCCGCCATTATCACAGTCACCGCCAGCACAAGAAGGCTGTCGCGGGTTACTATGATATCGCCGATGAAAACCGGACGGCCCCGTACTGCGTAAGGAAAACTGACCGGGTCGAATCCCCATATCCACCCTGCCGCCCCATTGAAGACCATGAAGAGCCCGAGGGTCATGATCATCATGCTCACAAGCGGCCCTTCCTGGATTGGCCTGAGGAACACGCGCTCTATCGCCATGCCGAATATGAATGCAAAGGCCAGTGCGACCAGCATGGCAAGGACATAGGGCAGCCCTACCCTAACAAGCAGAGTGTAGGCCACAAAAGTCGATATCATGGCCATTTCACCATGGGCGAAGTTGACGATCTCCATGGTTCTGTATATGAGCACGAGCCCCAGTGCCGCCAGGGCATACAGGCACCCGGCTGAAAGGCCGCTTGCTACCTGCTGCCAGAACACGCCCTCACCCCCTAGTCCCTCTCAAGTAGTTGGATCTCGTCGCGGATGAAGTCGACGGCATCGTCCAAATCCGCAAATCTGCGCTCCTGTCCGCCCTGGATATGCCTGACCGCAATTCGAAGGTTGGGCGCCTCATCGCCGTTGTCTAATCCTGTGTTGTTCAGCGTGCCTATGCCCGCTGCGGGTCTGACGAACCTGATTACGAACGACGCAATTACTGTCTCGCGCGTCATATCACGAACTCCTCCGCTCATTTCTGCTCTCCCTGATCATCGCAGGGCCGTCCTTCCCATAGGCACGCGCCGCACGCATAGGGTCGTCATCCGGCCCCCGCACCCATCCTGTTATCTCTCGACGATCATCGCCATGCCCATGCCCCCGCCAATGCAGAGCGTAGCTAGGCCCAGCCCGACATCTCTCCGCTTCATCTCATAAAGCAAGGTAATGAGGATCCTCGTCCCGCTGGCCCCGATGGGATGGCCGAGGGCAATGGCGCCTCCGTTGACGTTGACCTTGTCAGGATCCCACGCAAGGTCGCGGCCTACCGCAATGGACTGCGCAGCAAAAGCCTCGTTCGCCTCGATGAGGTCGATATCGCCCAATGCCAACCCTGCCTTCTCCAGCGCCTTCCTAGTTGCGGGCACCGGACCTATCCCCATCACGCTGGGGTCAACACCCGCCGACGCGTACGACCTGATCCTGGCCAGCGGCTCGATTTCCAGCTCGTGAGCGCGCTCGGCCGACATAACAACTACTGCCGCCGCACCATCATTGATTCCCGAAGCGTTTCCAGCCGTCACCGTTCCGTCCTTCTTAAAGGCCGGCCTCAGCTTTGCCAGGATTTCAGCGGTCGTCCCCGGCCGCACATGTTCGTCCTCTGCAAAGACGATCGGATCCTTCTTCCTCTGGGGGACCTCTACGGGGACGATCTCGTCGGCAAATCTGCCCGCCTCTATCGCGGCAGCCGCTTTCCTCTGGCTCCCCGCCGCAAACTCGTCCTGCTCCTCGCGGGAAATCCCGTACTTCTCAGCAACGTTCTCGGCGGTGATGCCCATGTGGGTATTGCCAAAGATGCACCACAGTCCATCATGGACCATCTCGTCGATGATTTCGGCGTTGCCCATGCGGTATCCAGTCCTCGCCTTATCGAGGATGTAGGGGGCCAGATTCATGTTTTCCAGACCGCCTGCGACTACGATATCGGCATCGCCTACCATGATTGCCTGGGCGGCCAGGGCCACAGACTTCAGTCCTGAAGCGCAAACCTTGTTCACTGTCATGGCAGGAATCTCCACGGGCAAGCCAGCCCCGATCGCTGCCTGCCTCGCAGGGTTCTGCCCCTGCCCTGCCTGGAGCACGCAGCCCATGATCACTTCATCGACTGCATCGCCGCCGATTCCCGCCCTTTCGATGGCCGCTTTCAGCGCCACAGTACCCAGCTGGGCGGCGGGAACAGTCGCAAGAGTCCCTCCAAACGTGCCGATGGCAGTTCGCGCAGCGGAAGCTATGACAATCTCTCTCATGCTTCAATACCTCCATTGCAATTCTGGTTGCAGCGCATCAAGCATCGCACCGAGCCAAACCGCGCCGCACATTCCAAGATTCAACGAAGTTCGGCCCTGAACCTTCCGTGGCCAACCAGTCATTCTCAATTTGTACGCCACCTGTCGCCTCATCTCCGACCGCAAGCCTCCTTCGGCTCTGGCCTCGGCATGAAAGCCTGCCCGGCTACCACATGCGCAAAGCCACTCCGGCCTGGTTGTAGCCTACTCCTGAACCGACGAGAACGACGAGGTCCCCAGGTTTGATCCTCCCCTGTTTCCTCGCATCATCCAGGGCCATTGGAATACAGGCAGATCCGGTATATCCCATCCTGTCCATGATCCAATGGGCCTTTTCTATCGGAAGACCCAGGTCGTCCATGACTATGTCAAGTGAGTACCTGTTGACCTGGGTGAATATGGCCAGGTCGATATCGGAAACCTGGAATCCTCCTTTTTTGGCCAGCGCCCTCACGACTTTCGGCCAACCCTGATGATTGACTTCTGCCGGATATTTCGAAACGAACCGCACGTTCGTTCTGCCCGCCTCCACCGACTCGCAGGTGGCAGGCTCGTACGTTCCGCCAGAGTAGATGCCCCATGCCTTGTGGTATGACCCGTCTGCTATGAAGGACGATGTTATGAATCCAGGCTTGTCATCGAAGGTGAGCACCGCCGCTCCCGCCCCGTCCCCATAGAAGAAGGAAGTAACGTCACCCGGGTCAGCCAGCTTGCTCATCATGTAGGCTCCTATGACCAGCACATAGCGGATCCACGAGTTGGTTGCTATGTGGCCTGCTGCAGCAGCAATTCCTGTCGGGAAGGAAGCGCACGCGCATCCTATGTCATAGGTGCCGGCGTTTTTCGCCCCGATCTTGTACTGCGTCACCACAGAGGTCGCGGGAGTTACGAAATCAGGGCTGTCAGTGCCCACAAGGACGAGGTCGAGCTCTTCGGGGGCGACTCCCGCGTCTTCCAGGGCGGCCATTGCCGCTTTTGCCGCAAGGTCAGACGTTGCCCAGTCGCGCGGGGCGTAGAAACGCTTAGTAATGCCCGAAGCCTGCTCGAACTTGAAGATGACATCGCCCAGGCCCGGAGTGGTCCGGTTAATCTCCTCGGCCATGTGGACATTTGAAACCTCAATCTCGGGAAGATAGAGACCAGTTCCGATTATCCTGGCATACCGTTCCATCAACAACGCCTCCGTTAATTCGATATGTCGAGTGAATCGATGGTTTCCGCCGCCCGCTAAACATACTCAAGGGCCTCTGCCTCCGACCACAGCCAATCCCTGTAATCGGGATGGGCTATGGCTATCAGGGCCTTAACACGCTTCCTTACGTTCATCGACTTGAGATGGGCAATGCCGTATTCCGTCACCACGTAGTCAATATCAGCTCTGGGAATCGTGACCGACTGCCCTTCCGCGAAGCACGGCACTATCGTGGATATCGTGCCACGCTTGGCCGTCGATCTCATTGCCAGTATGGACTTGCCTCCAGGCGACATCTGTGCTCCCATGCACGTGTTGAGGGCCCCCCCGCCGCCACTGTACTGCCGGGTTCCCAGGGTTTCGGAGTTGGCCTGGCCGGTCAGGTCAACCTGCATGGTGGTGTTTATGCTCACCATCTTGTGGTTCTGCGCTATCACCCTCGGATCATTGGTGATATGGCCTCCGTGAAGCTCTACCCCCAGGTTGTCGTCGATGAAGTCGTAAAGTTTCCGGCTGCCCAGGGCAAAACACCCGACCATCTTGTCCGGCCACAGCGTCTTCGCGCCCCCTGTGATCACCCCGGCGCGGAAGAGGTCAACCATTCCGTCGGTGAGCATCTCGGTGTGGACTCCCAGATCCCGCTTTTCCATCAAGAACGATGTCACCGCATTGGGAATGCCGCCTATCCCAAGCTGGATAGTGCTCCCGTCTTCGATCAAGGAAGCAACGTGCCAGCCGATCTCCATTTCCACCTCTGAGGGAGTGATATGGTCTATCTCGATCAGGGGGACTGTATTCTCGACAACGTAGTCCACCTGCGAGATGTGGATGTGGGTATCCCCCAGCGTACGAGGGAGATTCTCGTTTATCTCAAGGACGACTGTTCTGGCCGCACTTATCATCGGCTTTTCATAGGTGAGGCTGAGAGAGAGGGACATGTAGCCATTCTTGTCGGGAGGAGTGGCAGTTCCCCAGAAGATGTCGGGCGGATCGATCTCCGCCTTCTTGAGGCCGCACTCGTGCAGGTGGTTGGGGAGGAATGTGACTGTTCCGCCTGGATGGGCCCTGTAGGAGTTTTGGCCGTAATACCAGGCCTCGTTCAGGAAATGCCCTTTCATCTCGGGCTTCAGGAAATCGTAGTCCCTCATGAGTAAGCATGACATGATCGTCACATTCTCCAGCTCATCCTTGCGGGAAGCGATTGCCCCGAGAAGCCCCGGAGGCTCTGCCGCACACATAGCCGAAACGATGCTCTGGGCAGAACGGACCATGCCAACGGCCTCTTCAATTGAAATCCGCTTGCTGCGGTAAAGCTCCTTAACGTCCATTGCCGTCCCTCCTTGCGACGCTTCAGCCGCCAGGCCGAGATTTACAGGACCAGTCCGCCGTCTACCTGAATCGTTGCGCCGTTGACGAAGTTTGCTTCGTCAGATGCCAGATAGAGGTATGCGTAAGCAATGTCGCGGGGCTCCCCCAGCCTGCCCAGGGGGGTTTTATCCCTGATGCCGGAGAGTATCTTCTCAGGCACGGTGGACATCATCTCCGTCATTGTGAACCCGGGTGCTACGGCGTTCACCGTGATCCCCTTCCGCCCGAGTTCCCTGGCCCAAACCTTTGTCATGCCGATGACGCCGGCCTTGGTGGCAGCGTAGTTGGTCTGGCCGAAGTTGCCGTATACGCCTACCACTGAAGATGTATTGATGATTCTGCCTGAACCCCTGGCGATCATGATGGGGGCTATCGCTTTAGTGCAGTTGTAGACGCCTTTGAGATTCACGGCGATCACCCTGTCCCACTGATCTTCGTTCATCTTCACCAGCTGGGCATCGGCGGTAATGCCGGCGTTGTTGACCAGCACGTCGATGCTTCCGAACCGCTCTAAGACTTTATCCACCATAGCCTGGATGCTGGCAGAGTCAGTGACGTCAAGCTTGACCGCCATGGCCTCTCCACCTTCTTCGCCAATGGCGGCGGCGACTTCTTCAGCACTTTCGTAGTTGATGTCGCCTACCACTACCTTTGCCCCCTCTTCCGCGAAGAGGAACGCAGCCTCCTTGCCCAGGCCCCGTCCAGATCCTGTGATTATTGCAACCTTGCCCTCAAGTCGCATCACTTTCTGCCCCTTCCTGCAATTCGCAATACTCTTGCATCCCGTAGACCAGATTGATATGTGACAGCGAGTACACAGACTCTAGATTGATGCTAAAGTCAAGGGGTTACGGGGAAGTTACAGACGGGTAACAACTTTGCAGGTTCTGCTTCGCGCGTGTTTGCCATGACATGATTTGCCCCCGGGCAGGAGGATTGGGTCGGCGGGCGAGGTGAGAGCGCGCTGGATGGCTGGATGCCCCGGCAAGCTCTGTGAAACCTCGATAGCCAGATAGAAGAGCCCTGCCGACAAACCCTACCGATATGCCGAAGGTTAATTTCTTGGACGTCCATGGGGATGAGTTTAGAAGAAAAGTCACTGAAAGTTCCGAAGCAAGTCCATAGCTCCGCGGGTGAGTTGCCCTCTGTGCTTGAACGGTGGTTTATGCATGCAATGCACCCATAGAAGGAGCGGGTTGGATTTACCTCCAAGGGATGCGTCTAATATTTAGTCCTTTTTCGGGCGCGAGTGCCTAAAATTTAGACCGGGCCGGTCTAAATTTTAGTCGCTAGAAGCTGTGCGGCAATTTGGGCCAGGGATAATAAGGAAGGACATGGTATGGGGATCCAGTTTCATGCACTAAATGGCTATGCAGGAGCGCATATTCCCACATATTGGCTTGGCACGCCTAGAACGGTCTGAATTTTAGACGGCCCCGGGCTAAGTTTTAGTCGTTTGTGATTACAATGTGTTCAAAAATGAGATCGTTTAGACTTGCTAAAGACGTTTGGGCCCTCGGGTACTAACGAAGCTGAACAGGTCATCGAGTATCTGTACGCCCAGAACGTTCCCTGAGCCGCCATGCGCCGGATCTCGTCAGCAGACGCCCATTTCACTGCGCTGACTTCCTCAGCCTGGAGCTTGCAGTCGTCTGTGTCGATGTTCTGCCTCAAGACCTACACGTCGCAGAAGAAGTCTCCCCTCTTGACTGTGAAGGCAAACCGGGCCTTGCTCATATCGGCCTCAACGCCGATCTCCTCACAAAACTCTCTTGCGCAGGCAGCAGCACTATCTTCTCCGGCAAGCGCAGGGTGGGCCATCCGAATCGAACGAGCCGCGCCAAGCAATAGCCTGAGTGCGGCAGATGGAATGAGTGACCCTGATCGAACCTGTGAAGCCAAGCGCTTGCCATCATTCATTCTTCTCAGGACATCCCAAGTTCTTCTTGTTGGTAGTTGAAGTAAGGGACGCAGGTGTATCCTCCTGAAGCCGGAATCCCCAGAAGAGCGATCCGCTGGTCAGCTGGCAATGCTGCGTTTCGCTGCCATAGTATGCTATAATAATGGTAATCGTTAGAGTCACGACAAAGTGGACGGGGGAACGCCTATGATCCGCATACAAGTGCGGCTCCGAAAGGAACAGGTCGAGGCCCTTCGGGCCATGGCGCAGGCAGAGGGCGTATCGGTGGCAGAACTAATCAGACGCGGCGCCGACATGGTCATAGCCCGAGGCGACAGCGCCACGCGTGCTGAGCGCGTTCGCCGCGCCCGATCCGTAGTAGGGAAATTCGAGTCGGTCGAAGCAGACTTGTCAGAAAACCATGACAAGTATCTCGAGGAGGATTTCGGGTGACCGGGGTGTTCATTGATACGTCGGCGCTTTTGGCCTTGCTCAGTTCTAATGACATCTACCATGAATCAGCCAAGGCTACCTGGAACGAGTTGCTCGATAGTGAAGTGGATCTTGTAACCAGCAACTACGTCGTAGTAGAGACAATGGCGCTGACCCAGCGACGGCTCGGGATGGACGCCTTGCAAGCATTCTGGGAGTGTATGTGCCCCATATTGGAAATCGAGTGGGTGGATGTCATCGCACATGATTCTGCAGTAGCCGCCTTGCTCAGTGCGAACCGTAGGGGTCTTAGCCTCGTTGATTGCACGAGTTTCATCCTCATGCGGTGGCTGGGAATCATGAAATCGTTCACGTTCGATTGCCACTTTCTCGAGCAGGGGTTCTCCTGCCTGCCCGAAATGCGGCTCCATGATCGTGTTGGGACCTGAGAAAGTCAATACCCCAGTAAAATGATAGTATATGATCATCACCAACGCCAAACGAGAGAGAAGTGGTCACGACTGGCCCAATATGCGATAGCCTGGAGTCTCTGCAGACCGATGGGTCATAGGGAAGAATAGGGTTTTGGAAGGGAAATTCATGTAGACAGTCCGCCTGCCAGCATAATGCTGACTGCCTCTTCCGCAAGGTGCTTGTTGCGATGGGCTTCATGCTCGCGTTGAAGAACCTCCTCCAGTACAGGCACAGCTGACTCCGCCCCTATTCTCCTCAGTGCTATTATGGCCTCTCTCCTGACGTCGATATCATTGTGAAACACGTATCCGCAGCAGTCACGATTCGAGCTATCCCGCTTCGCGGATCGGGAGCATACGAACCACATCATGTATGGCCAGGCTCCCGATTCTCTGTGTTGCAAGATCAGGCAGAACATGCTCTAAAGCCGTTTAGGCCCTCGGGCACTAACGAAGCTGAACAGGTCATCGAGGTATCTGTACGCCCAGAACGTTCCCTGAGCCGCCATGCGCCGTATCTCGTCGGCAGACGCCCATTTCACTGCGCTGACTTCCTCAGCCTGGAGCTTGCAGTCGTCTGTGTCGATGTTCTGCCTCAAAACCCACACGTCGCAGAAGGAGTCCCCCCTCTTGACTGTGAAGGCAAGCCGGGCCTTGCTCATATCGGCCTCAACTCCGATCTCCTCACAAAACTCTCTTGCACATGCAGTAGCACTATCTTCTCCGGCAAGCGCCGAGCCGCCGGTTGTGGCCCAGATATTCGGCGCCCAAACACAGGCTGCACGCTTCTGAATCAGGAAATCCCCTTCATCGTTCACCGGCCATATGTGGACCACGACATGATACTCGCCCGCTTCAAGCCCCTCGCCTCGCACTGCAGTCTTGCCAACCTTGTCTCTGCTGCTGTTGTATACATCCCATAGTTCCACGAATGCATTCCTGCCTCTCAAAACAACTGCAACTACTCTACCACAATTGTCCGCTCGCGTCAGGGCTCCGGAATCGTGAAAGGCGCTGGCGAATATCTCTCCCAGTCAGGCTTCTTTGCCGGCTCGGGGGCGACGGCCAGGTATAAGTAGTCGTCAGGGTCATCATATAGTACATGCAGTTCCAGGCCTTCGGGGAATGTGATTTCGAGACGGCCGCGGGGATACGCATGGGCAACGGGAGGCGCGTCCGGGGCAGTAAAGGCCACAGCCAGGGTAATAGCATATCGCCAATCCGTTTCCTGACGAAAGTAGTCTACATAATCTTCCAGAGCAACCGCCTTATGCACGTTCCCCAGCAGAATATCACTGGGCATGTAGTCTTCCAGGTCGCCGGACTCAGGCGCGCTTCTTTGCCCGAGTTCGAGTATGTAGCGAGTAAGATCCACAATGTAGTAGTATCCTTCGTGCTTGATGTAGTTGAAGCCATGGCCTGCCGATTTCCTGTTCAGGAATACGAACCCTACCTCTTCGTAGTCGTCCCCGAGAAGGTAGTTGATCCAGTTGGACGTCGAAGCGCAGCAGCCCTGGTTGGTCCTTACGACATGGTAACCTGGCTTGTGGTGCTCCCACTCCATCCCCGATTCCTCAATCAGAATAAGGTCGACAGCGAACCGAAAGTTGCTCACCTGAAAGAGCTGGATTGCTTCGTACAGGGTACAGATAGCCTCACGCTTCTCCTCCGGAGACAGCTGCCTCATCTCCAGCATCTCCTGGTTCGTGTATCTGGTGCCACCCAATGAATTGGCGGGCACCCACCATACGCCATCATGGACCTCCACTTCGAACCGGGCATCGTGGCGAAGTTCGCGGGTGTCACAGTCCGTAGTGAGCCACGCCGGCATCGACTGTCGCGTCGACTCGCTGACCGGCCGCGGTGCACTGCTCACCCCGGCCGCAGCACGATGCACTCCCAATACCGAAATACACAAGAGCACAAGCAGCGCAAGACCGATTCGCAAGATCCTCTTCATTGCCAAACACACTCCTCGTCATGTGGCAGGCTCACATAGGGCCCTCATTTGCCAGCCACAAGGAACACTCTCAGTTTCGCCTCAGGATCATCGTCAAGCGTTGCCCCAAGGTCCGCGCCGTCAGCATATCTCACACTCCCGAACCCCGCATCCTCAAGCGCCTGCTCGACTTTCCGGAGAGGGAAAGCTGTTTCAGACATGAATTCCTCAAACCTGTCGTACCGGCCATCCTCCGCCCTCACAAACCCCGATAGCTTCATGAAGGCTCGCCTGTTCGCAGAGTCGTAGATCGATCTTTTGACTATCATTGATTCCTCGTCATCCTGGACTGAAATGCCGTTCCAGTTCCTCCTGAAGGCCAGGTCTGTATTGAGGTCGAAAAGAAACCATCCGCCTTCGGCAAGAGCTCGGTGGACAGAGCGGAAGCAAGCAGATAGGGCATAGATGCCGGGAAGATGGTTCAGGGAATCATATGTCGACACAGCAAGACCGTAACCCCCGCCCGCATCGAAGTCTATTGCGTCGGCCTGCACAAAGCGCGCTTTGCCGGCCTCAATCCATTCCGCCGCCGAACCGCGGGCATGGGCAAGCATATGCCCCGAAAGATCCAGGCCCGCAACGCTGAACCCGCGTTCGAGGAAGTAGAGGGCAAGCTGCCCGGTGCCACAACAGACATCCAGGATCGATCTGTTACGGCTTCCCATCGGCGTCGAGGCATAAAACGCCTCAATTCTGGGCGCTAGCTGCCGCGCAAACGACGTCCACTTCTTCTCATACACCTCTGCGAATACTCGACCATACGGCGTCTCGCTTTGCATGATTGCCTCCTCCAATCTTCCTGCGACTTTAGTGCCCCAACATGGCTCATGCCCTCGGATTCCCCGCCGATTGCCCTGTTTCCTCCCCGCCCGCACACTTCAGGGTGCGGACGCTAAGAATCGCAGACCAGCCATTCTATTGCGGCCCTCATTTGAACAGCAGCCTCTTCGAAATCTCCCCGGGTCTGGCAGGCAATGGCTTCCGCCTTCAGGCGCTGTGCCTCATGCGGTTCTCCAACCCGCTTTATGAGCCTGAGATACTCGGAGATCGCGCAGCACAGCTCCCACTTGTCAGCATGGCCCAACAGGAACACAACTCGGGTCTCATCCTGCAGCCGCCGTGTGCAGCCCGGACAGGATGAATGGGCAAAAAAGCGGCTTCCGCTCTGAAGCTGCCATATGCCCATAGGCAAGTGGGTCAGCGCTGCAACGCATAGCCCGTCTGCGTGAGGGCTTGTGACTTTCATTCCTTCCACGAGAAGCTCGGCTCCGAGCGTCAGCCCTGCCGGACACGTTCCGATAATGTGGACCGGAACAACCCTGATCTCTACAGGGGGAGGCATCGCAGCGCAGTCGGCTTCGTCTTGATCATCATCTTCTGCCCCCATAGAGCGTAGACGGAAGACCACATTCCCGCCGCTGCCTGTGCCCGGATCCGGGCAGGATACATAAAGCGGACCTTTGCCAGACCCCAGCCTTCCCACGTTCAGTGAGATGCTAGCCAGCGCCACTCTGCATAACTCCTGGCCGTCATCGGAGGCAAGTCCAGTCCCTGACATACAGAATCGCTGTCCTGTGGAGAGCCCTGCGTTGCACATTCCTTCAACGCGGGCGACGTCGATCACAAGCTCCATCATGGGCACCCCCTGCAAAAATAGGAGCCTCCGAGCCAGAGGCAGCATAACCCCTAACGCATCTGACAACGCGAAATCGGTCATGTCACAGTTCTCTGCATGGACAAGATATCCTCTTTGGCTGCCGCATACTTACATCCATTCCAGCTGGGCGAAGCCCGCCCGGTAGCGAGCGGCTCCGTGCTCTGGCCTGCTTGCCTCCGTGAAATCAGCGGCCTGTCATTGGCAAAGATGTGATATTATATGGATGAGGTCGATAAGGGGGCGGAATCGAATGGATGTGCACTCTTATGTTGATGGATTCATACGCAGGAAGAGGATTCGGCTCAAGGCTTGCGAAGAGAGACGTGAGCGTGCGCTTGCGGCAGCCAAGGAGGCAGCCGCGTTTTTGGCTGATGCGGGCGCAACCAGGGTAATCCTGTTCGGTTCACTCGCTCGAGAAAGCGGGTTCGGACAGCATAGCGATATCGATCTTGCAGTCGAAGGAATCTCCTGGTCGGAATATTGGAGCGTATGGGCCGCTGTGGATAGCCTCACAGATTTTGCTGTCGACATCGTCGTGCTCGAAGACGCAAACCCGACCTTGAAAGAGCGAATAAGGGATGAGGGAGTGACCCTCTATGACGATGGCCGACACTCGCCAGCTGCTCATCTTGAAGGCTCAAATCGCAAGTGATCTCGGCGCGATTGACAGGATAGAAGAGGCGGTATCGAGCGCCATGACCGCCCATGAACCCGAGGCAACTCCACCGCAGATAGTCCGGAGTGGTCTGGCTCTCTATCTCCACGATTTCTACCAGGCTGTAGAACAAGTACTGGTGCGGATTACCAGGGCCCTTAATGGATTCGATACCCTGGGCGAAGCCTGGCACGTTGACCTCCTGCGCCTGTCGTCTCTGGATGTTGAAGGGCTGCGCCCGGCGGTGATCTCGGATTCCACCCGTGTCCAGCTCGATCGTTACCGCTCATTTCGTCACTTTGTCAGGCACGGCTACGACAGAGACTTCATGTGGGAACGAATGAAGGACTTGGTATCAGACCTGCCCAAGGTAGTCACGCTCTTTGAGGAGGATGTTCACCGTTTCCTCGATGTGCTGGACCAGATGGCCCGCGAGCTGAATGAGGAGTAAGCCGCATGCACAGTCCGTCTGGCTACTCTGGGAAAAGCCCCATTTCTCTGCATTGATCCTCGTAACGTTCTTCACAGAATAGACAATATCCATGCCGAGGCAAGTGCCGACTCTTCGAAGGCCGCAATGCTCGAATCGACGTAGTCTCGGATGATTTCCTCCCACATCTCCTGAGAGCACAACTCGCATGTGAGTATGAGACGATCCAGGCTCACGGTGATTCGCGCTCCATCTTCTCCGGGCCACTCCCATTCGATCTCATCCCCAACTACGACCGCGCTATGACCGCGGTCGGTTATTGCCTCAACCACCATCTGCGCGATGGCATCCTTCTCCGCCCGAGACAGCGCTGCAAGAACTTTGCCGACGGAGCCAGCAGCATGACGAGGAGAATCCCTAACGCAACAACGCTATGTGCCCGCCTGTTCACGGGATTGGATAACCTCATCTTAATTACCCGTTCCAAGAGGCTTGATTGCCGCCGCACGCCTCCCTCACCTCTCAGGCATCATCCTCACCCGTTCAAGTATGGAGACGGTATCGCGGCTGGGCCCAACTCCCATCTCATCTCTCAGGGTTGATTCGCACCTCTCATAGGCACGCAGTGCCATCGACTTGTTGCCCCGTTGGAGATAGCAGAGGATCAGAAGACGGTAGGCCTCTTCCCAGCAGACGTCTTTGGCAATGATCTGCTCACATACGTTGATGCATTCGTCTGTCTGCCCCATGGCAAGGAGGAGTTCTGCGAAGTTCTGGGCCGACCGAAGGTAAAGGGCTAAGAGGCGCTCACGCTCGACAGTGGCCCAGTCCTCGTAGAGACACTCAGGGAGGAAGTCTCCGCGATAGAGGTCAATGGCGCTCCGGTAAAGATCGCAGGCACCATCGGGGTCCGTCTCTGCAAGGCGGCCCGCCTTAGTCACCAGGCTTTCGAACTCGTCAGCATCTACCCAGTAGCCTGAGTGCGGGTTGAACCCGTAGAGCGGCCCGTCCCGGATCACGCAGAATGAACTGAGCCGCGGAGGCCTGTGGGGCTCAAGGACGTTGAGCATCGTGTTGAACGCAACCTTGAGGTGCTTGGCAGCATTATCCGAATCCAGCCCGGGCCAGAGTGCATCGAAAATGCGGTCTCTGTGGAGGAATGTCTTCCTGTTGACCACCAGCAGTTGAAAGAGGCTTCGCGCCTTCTCCCTCTGCCACTCCCGGTTAGGAACTTCATCTGTGCCTCGATAGAGCGCGAACCTTCCCAGGGTACGAATGTGCAGGGTGTAGCCGGGGTGGTATTCCAGTTCCGGAAGGCCCGTCACCGACCTGAGCCAATCCACATGTTCCTTTTCAACACCGAGGCGGCTTGCCTCAATCAGAAGAGGCACCAGCGTCCCCAGATCCGGAGGGCCGAAAAGCGTCCTCTTGGTGAAGAGGAATTCGTAGCTATGGGCTCCCAGATCCCTGAAGAGGATCTCCAGAAACCCCTTCAAGCGTCCCTCGTCCTCCTGTCTGTGCATGGCCAGCACTGCAAGCCACATGCTGCACACCGTGGCGCAGTATTCATCGCCACACCTTGCGAATGTCTCGTTGGCCGCCTCCAGCCAAGCACTGGCCTGCAAGTCATTGCGTGACGACGCCAGCCCAGCACCCACTCCGAGCTGCACAAACCCGGCAAGCCACTCGTCTCCGGCCGACTGGCAGATCTCCAGGGCCTCCCTGGCCTCCTTATCCGCCAGCGCCGCTTCGCCTCGTGCGGCATGGAGCAATGCCAGGCCCATTAGGGGTTCGGCCCGTCCCCGCGCCACTCCTATCTGGTCTGCAATCTCCAGTGCCCGTCTGTAGCACTCCTCTGCATCAGGAGCGCCCGGTGAAGGGCTTATGTGGCATGCATGCCCAAGACGCATATAGCCCACAGCCTCCACGAACGGGGCCTTGAGGTCGCGCCCGAGGGCTATTCCCGCCTCGGCGCACTTGCGGGCCTTGTCGCCTTCGCCTATGAGCGAGTATACCAGGGAGAGAAGGAGCTGCGTCTCCCTGTGCGACCGGGAAGGCCGGGAAGATCTGCTCTCCTGGTCCACGCGGCGGCGCAAGGAATCCAGGGCAGTCGAGAGCCTCCCTGTGCGAAGATGGACTCTAATATCGAGCTCGTCCTCCATCGCCTGGTTGATCAACTGCTCAGCGGAGCGTGCGAATTCCACGGCCGCCTGAATCTGGCCCTCATTGGTTTTGGTTTCAGCCATCATTCTGAGCAAAGCAGCCTGCTCCAGCCTGTCATCGGGGGCAACCAGAGCAAATGCCTCAGAAAGGAGCTTCTCGCTCTTTGCAGGCTGGACTGTGTCGAGGTACACCATTGCCTTGCCCTTGAGGGCCCTCACCCTTCCGGCATTATCAGACTGCACCGCGAAAATCTCGTCAGCCATGGCGTACCATGCCAGGGCGTTCACATAGTCGCTGGTCAGCCTGTATACATCCGCCCTGTGCAGCAGCAAGTCGGGGTAGGCCTCCAGGGCAGTCCCTGGAAGATCGCCGAGGCGTCCCGCGAGGGCATCGTATCTGCCGCTCTTTACAAGCTCAGCCGCGATCATCGATAGCCCTTCCGCTGCAACCTCCCAGTCCCCAGCTGCGATCAGGTGGTCAACGGCCTGCAGGCCCTCGCCTGTTTCCCAGTAGTAATCAGCGGCCTTGCGGTTCGCATCCACCCATCGCGCCAGGTCCTTCCGGCATAGCCTTTGCAGGTGATCCTTGAGGAGATTGTGAAATCTGTACCCGCCTGAACTGGTCATGTAGACGAAAAGTCCGCTGGCAGATAACTTGGACAAGATATCGGCGCTGTCATCCCTTCCAGAGACGAGACTGCAAACCTCAGGCTCCAGCTCACCGAGGATCGAGGCGTCGATCAGGAACTCCACGACGTGGGATGGCTGTTTGACTAGAACCTCCTGGGCAAGGTAGTCGAAGACGCTGGCAAGAGAGGCCTGGGGTTTCACGAGGAGGCTGTCGAACGACGCACCTTCGCGCAGTGCATGCCATGTCATCTCCAGGGCGATGATCCAGCCCTCGGTGCGTTCGGATATTGCATCTACCTGGTCGGGCGTGACTGTGTAGTCGTATATCCCCGTAAACAACGCGGATATTTCCTCGCCAGTGAAGGCAAGATCCTCCTCGGCCAGTTCCAACGCCTCACCTTTCACCCGCCATCTCGCCAGTGACCCAAAAGAGGGGCGCTCCCTGGTCAACAGGACAACGTGGCAGTGAGAGGGCATGGTGTTGATGAGGCGCTCGACAAGTTCGCTGACTTCAGGGTTTCCGCCGACGAGATGGTAGTCGTCGATGACTATTACGAAGTCGCCTGCAATCATGTCGAGGATGTCGTTGGCAAGAAGATCGATGGCATCGTTCCGTGCGAGGTGATCGTATCGTTCCTCCAGGATCGCCAGGGATCGTCCCCCGATAGAAGGGCACAAGCTTCGGAGGGACCATATGAGGTGGGCTATGAAGATGTTGGGGTCGGCATCTTCCCCGCTCACACTGTACCACGCGGCAGGTGCTCGATTGCCGGCTAGGTAGGCGGCGAGAGCAGTGCTTTTCCCATATCCCGGCCCGGCCTGCACAATTGTTACACAATGGTCGGCAATGCCGTCCAATGCCTCAGTCAGCCGAGGCCTGTCCAGTAGCTTCTTTCTGGGCAGCGGCGGCACGAATTTCGTCCGCACTATCGGGGGGCTGTGAGCCATGTCGTTTCTGCGCCGGCAGCTTGCCTATCTATCGGGCCCGCTGCAGACGTCGCTTTCCTCCTCGCATCGGTTTTCGGCTATAGGGGGCCGGGCCTCTTCTATCCAGCCGACTGAGGCGGCCATCCCCATCAAACAAAGCCAGGCAAGCCACACATTGGAATCACCGACCCTGATCGAACTGGTGGAGTCGGATGCTTGTCATCATTGATTCTTTTCACGACATCCCAAGTCCTTCTTATTGGCAGTTGTGGTGCGGAGCGGGGGTCACGCTCCTAAAGCTGGAGCCTAATAGAAGTGGATATCTGGGAATGTGACAGCTTATTGCCATAGCATGCTATGATAATGGCCGGGAGCGACGAAACCGTGAACATAAGAACGCCCGTCCGGCACCGGGCGCTCTTTGGGGGATACGAGGATGAGAGATAAATGCAACGGCTTTGAACGAATGGCAGAGTTCTTCGACAGAAGGGTCGACACCTACGAGGCGCACATGCGGGAGATAATGCCGGCCTTTGACGAATTCTATTCGTCTGTGGCTGGCCAGATCCCGATCACAAGCCAACCCCTGTCCATCCTGGACCTTGGGTGCGGCACAGGGCTGGAGCTTGATTTCGTTTTCCGGAGAGTGCCGGGCGCCAGGATCACAGCTGTCGACGTTTCTCCTGACATGCTCGCCAGGCTTGAAGCCAAACTCTCAGATTCGCCACACAGGCCACAGGTGTCGATCGTGCGTGGATCCTATCTGACGATGGCCTTTCCTGAGCGCTCGTTTGATCATGCGATCTCTGTCCAAACCATGCACCATTTCACACCCGCCACTAAACGCAGCCTGTACTCGAGGATTGCCCGCGCGCTCAAGCCGGGCGGGAGTTACGTGGAAGGGGACTATGTGGTGTCGCCTGAAGAGGAGAAGTCAAGGCTGGCCCAGTATGCCGAAATCTCAGAGTCGCTCCGGGCCGACGGGCTGATCGGAAAGGATGAAGTTTTGGACGGGAAGTATCACATCGATATTCCGCTGAGCATAGAATCGCAAGTTGCAATCCTGGGCGAGGCAGGATTTGCAGACGTCAAGGTAGTCTTCAGGCAGGGTGCAGCCGCAGTCTTCTCGGCGCGCACCGCATGTTGAATGATCTGACGTTCGATGCCTCATAAGCTCAACATCCTGCGAAACATGTGACCCGGGCGGAAGCAGGCGATGGCCATGCAGATGCAGAATTGACGAGTACAATGGATTCATAGGGATACTCGGAGGTGCGCTATGCGAAGGCTCACGGTGTTGTCACTGATATCCTTGATTGTGCTTAGTACTTTCAGCACTCCATCCGTTCTGGCAGAATCCTTGCACTCCACCATGACAGCTGACGAACTCCATTTCACGATTCTACACACCAATGATGAACACTCTGCGATGGTACCCTTTCCCCTGGTGGACTTCGACAGCGAGAAGCCCAACCCATCTCTGGGCGGGTTTGCCCGCCTGGCCCAGGCAGTGAAGGACATAAGAGCGGCCAAGGAGGCTGTGAATGAACCGGTACTGCTGCTTTCTGCAGGGGACTATGTAGCGGGCCATCCCTATTCATGGCTGGCTCTGGAGGGCAAGGCTCCGGAACTGTCTGTAATGACAGAGATAGGCTACGATGTGATCACCATTGGCAACCACGAATATGACTACGGGCCTGACCTCCTGGCGGAGTATTACACGGCCGCGGGCTATCCAGCCGCCAACGCAGATACAGTCTTGGTGGCCAGCAACGTCCTGCCCCCTCCAGGGCACGCCCTGGACGATGTGGGGATAAACAAAACCCATGTGAAGGTGCTCGAAGGCGGGCTGAAGCTCGGATTCTTCGGGCTCATAGGTATTGACGCCGTCAATGTAGCCCCCAATGCCGCCCCGGTCGAGTTTGCCGACCAGGTGGAAGCGGCTCAGGCCGCAGTGGCGGAACTGGAGAAGCAGGATGTGGACGTTATCATCGCTATTACCCAT
>LSQX01045661.1_pt3 | contig 41855 bp, 41 predicted proteins | sample 654561 | NCBI WGS metagenome assembly LSQX01 (sample SAMN04489861, study PRJNA283612) | anaerobic digester metagenome | isolation source: 4 biogas reactors fed with cattle manure at either 37C or 55C with and... | place: Denmark: Kongens Lyngby | collected 2014 | reverse complement strand
GGTCAACACTCACCTCTTTCAACAGAGTGCGCGCCTCCGGGTGCAGTGATCCCCAGAACCCAACCGACAGTGGCAGCGCGATGATGTAGAGCGGGTTTGCAACCGCGGTCATCGAAACCGAGAGCGCGACATTGCCGCCGGCTCGGTGCGTCAGCACCTGTGAGATATTGCCGGGCGGGCAGCATGCGACCAGGATCATCCCGAGCGCCATCGAAGCGGTCACCGGCAAGATCAGCGTGAGGCCGAACGTCACCGCGGGTAGCACCAGCAGCTGCGCGAGAATCGCGATCACAAACGGCTTCGGGTGCTTCACCACCACCTTGAAATCAGATGGCGCGACATCGAGGGCAATGCCCAGCATGATGAGCGCCAGCACAACGTTCAAAATCATGAGGGTTCCCGGTGTGAAGTTGAGAACGATCTCGTCAATGGTGTTCATCGTGCCTCCTCGCGCGATGTGACCACCGGTTGGTGATCAATACATGTGGTTGTCAGCGAACTGCTGCAGTCAATGATGCGCCCTGTACCAAGCGCGTGGTCTCGTCATGCACCGCGCTGCGGTAGGCGTCTTTGTTCACGTAGTACGACATGCGATCCAGCCCCAGATAGCGGTATCCAGCCGTCACATCTGGCCAGGGTTGGTGAGCGACACGTGAGCGGAACGCTGCCGCCTGATCGGGTTCGTGCTGCTCAGCCTGCAGATACGCGGCGATCAGGGCCGCCTGTTCGTACCGCCCCTGCCACCCAAGACCCGACGCCTCAACCATGCCCATCACATAGAGGCCATTGAAGTCTGGGGCAAAGATGTTCAAGAAGAGCGATGGAGCTGCGCCGTTCCAGTGCAAGTACTCGCGCGGCACCATGGGGTAGTCGAGGGTGTACCCGGTCGCGAGCAGCACAGTGTCATAGTCATCGCTGCTGCCGTCGACAAAGTGCACGGTTGATCCGTCGAAATGATCAATATCTGCTCGGATGCGCAGATCGCCCTGTCCCAAGTGATTCAGAATGAGCGTGTTGACGATCGGGTGTGACTCATAGATTTTGTAGTTTGGTTTCGGAAACCCAAACTTCACGGGGTCACCGGTGAATGCGCGCAGAAGCCGAGTGTCGATGAATTGCTTCATTGGGCGGGGGAGGGGCTTGCCCTGATTCAGGGTGTCGCTCGGTCGGCCAAACAGGTATCTCGGCACGAAATAGTAGCCGCGCCGCACACTCATGTCGATGCTGGCCGCGTGATGCACCGCATCAACGGCGATATCGCAGCCGGAGTTGCCGGCCCCAATGATGAGCACACGGCGATCACTGAGCTGGGAAGGGCTCTTATACTCGCTCGTGTGCATGAGTTCGCCCGAGAACTCCCCCTGGAACAAGGGAATGTTTGGTTCGGCGAGGGTGCCGTTTGCGAGGATCACCCCACGGTAGGTGCGGGTGATCTCACCATCGGGTGTGACTGCGGTGAGGTCCCAGAGGCCATCTTCCGTGCGAGTCACGCTCGTTACTCGGGCATTGAAGGTGAAGAGCTCGCGCAGCGAAAATGCGTCGGCATAGTCATCGAAGTACTGTTTCAGCGTGCGGTGACCTGGGTAGTCCACCGTGCTGTTCATCGGGAATTCAGCGAACTCGGTGGTCGTGCGTGAAGAGATCAGGTGGGCCGATTCATACATGGTGCTTCTGGGGTTTGAGATGTCCCACAACCCACCCACATCAGCGGCGGCCTCATAGCCGTCCACGCTCACTCCAACCTTCTGCAGTGCTCGCGCCATTGCGAGGCCACTCGGGCCAGCACCGATGATTGCGTAGTCGGCCAACATGCACTCCTTTATGTGTCGCGCATGAGTCTACTGCGAACGAAACTCCCTACTGAAACCCTGGGTCGTCGAGCTCATTCAGGATGCGTTTCAGGTCGGCAACTGTAGCGAAATCTACAATCAGTTGACCCTTCTTTGCCCCGAGCTTGATGGTGACACGGGTATCAAAACGATCACCAAGGCGCTCGGCAATTTCAGCGAGCTGCGCCTGCACACCACCGGCTCTCGGCTTCTTGCCCGTTGACGGTTTCGACTGTGCGCCCGCGGCGGCTTCTGCGGCACGCACCGACAAACCCTCATTGACAATCTTGTCTGCGAGCCGCTGCATAGCAGCGGGGCTCTCATCAGTGCCATCGAGCGAGAGAATCGCACGCGCATGCCCTGCCGAGAGCACGCCCGCGGCGACACGTGCCTGCACCGCCTCTGGCAGCTTCAGCAGGCGGATCGTGTTGGAGATCTGCGGGCGCGACCGACCGATGCGAGTGGCAAGCTGCTCCTGCGTGATGCCGAAATCTGAGAGCAGCTGCTGGTAGGCAGAGGCTTCTTCAAGAGGATTGAGCTGCGCACGGTGCAGGTTCTCGAGCAGCGCGTCGCGCAGCATGTGCTCATCAGCGGTTGATCGAATGATCGCCGGAATATCGCTGAGGCCTGCTCGGCCGCTCGCACGGAAGCGTCGCTCACCCATGATGAGCTCATACTGAGGCTCGCCTGCCGAGGGTTTTGGTTCGATCAGCCGCACGATAACGGGCTGAAAGACCCCGAACTCCCGAATAGAGTGGGTGAGCTCTTCGAGCGCTTCCTCGTCGAATTCGGTGCGCGGCTGCGCACGGTTCGGCACAATATCGCTCAGTGCGAGACGGGTCAGTGTGGCTCCGGGCACCTGTTCGAGCTGCACATCCGCACCCTCTGGAGCGGCAGTCGAGGCGCCATTCTGCGCGAGTGTGCCCGACTTTGCCGGGAAAAACACATCGACTGGGCGCTCACCTTCGGCGGTCTGAGGGATCAGCGCACCAATACCGCGGCCAAGCCCGCCACGCTTCTTTGTCGCCATTGTTTACGCTCCTTCACCAGCGCGAGACGCGCTGGCCTTCTCTGCAATCTCTGCGGCTGCCTCAAGGTAGGCGAGCGCGCCGATGGATGCCGCATCGTACGCGTGCACCGTTTGTCCATAGCTCGGCGCTTCTGACACCCGGACTGACCGAGGAATCACAGCGCTGAGCGTCTCGGATGGAAAGTGTTCTCGCACTTCATTGGCAACTTCGTGCGCAAGGTTCGTGCGCGAATCGAACATCGTCAACAGAATGGTCGAGACCCTCAGCGTGGGGTTCAGATGCTTCTGTATGAGCTGAATATTGCCAAGCAATTGACTCAGCCCTTCGAGCGCATAGTACTCGCATTGAATAGGAATGAGCACCTCATTCGCTGCAACAAATGCGTTGACCGTCAGCAGACCGAGTGATGGTGGACAGTCAATAAACACGTAGTGATATGGCTGTTCTGCCTCTGCCAAATATGTCTGCAGTTCGGTGCGAAGCCGCTGTTCGCGCGCAACCAGCGAAACAAGCTCAATCTCTGCACCAGCAAGGTTGATGGTTGATGGCACACAGAAGAGTCGCTCGTGATCGGTGCTCGGTTGCACCGCTTCTGCCATGGTGTGGTCTCCAAGCAGCACTTCATAAATACTCGTGACCCCCGGGCGATGTGACACACCCAGCGCCGTTGAGGCATTGCCCTGCGGGTCGAGATCAATGACGAGAACATTCGCTCCGCGTCGTGCCAGCGCAGAGGCAAGATTCACCGTCGTTGTGGTCTTACCGACCCCACCTTTTTGATTCGAAACGGTGATGATGCGCGTGTGATCGGGCAAGGGTGAGGGATGAGTCTCAAGTTTGCGACGACGACGAACTTTGTCGGCAAGGTGGTCTGCCACCAGCGCGCGTTCGTTGTCAGTCATTCCATCCTCTGCAGACATCAATTTCCGTGTGCGACCACGGGGCGGTACGCCAGGAGCGTTATCTCACCCGTGCCCTACACACTCTAGTCGTCTCACTCAGCTGGCCGGCACCGAGCTCTTCGACAGTGAGGTCATGCACTCGATACTTGCGAAGCACCTTTTCTGCGGCTGCAATTTCAGCTTCGACCGAGGCGCCTTTGAGTAAGAGGAGTTCGCCGCCATCCCGCAGCAAGGGGGCTGCCAGTGGGACCAGGGTGCGTAGCGCGGTGACTGCGCGAGCGGTAACCTGGTCCACCTCGAAGGCGCCATGAAACTCTTCGGCACGCCCCCGCTTTACCTCGACATTTTCCAAGCCAAGGCGATCAGATTGCTCGGTGAGCCAGGCGCAACGACGCTCCATTGGTTCAATCAGCAAGAACTGTGCGTCCGGGCGCACGATTGCGAGCACAAGTCCGGGCATGCCACCGCCGGTGCCAATGTCTGCCACCCGTGCACCAGAGGCAATCAGCGGAGCAAGCAGTGCACTATTGAGCACATGCCTGGTCCAAATACGCGCAGGCTCAAGCGGCCCGATAAGCCCGAGTGGCTCACCGCGCTCAGCAAGATCGGCAGTGAACTCTCGCAGCAGGTCAAGCCGATCACCGGCAAGATCCCCCGCGGCTTCAGGCTCAATTTCAATCTGAGTGTGGGTCATCGCGCCACAGTTCCACACATGATGTGTCCGTGTTTCACGTGAAACTACAGCGGTGAAACGACAAGCCGACGGTCTCGGCCCTCGCCTCGTGATTCGCTGTGAAAGCCCTGCTCGGCGACAATATCGTGCACCAGTTTGCGCTCGTATGACGACATTGGCTCAAGCTCTACCTCGTCACGCCCCGCCGCAATTTGGGCAATTGCCGCGTCAACGAGGCTGCGAAGCTCAGTCGCGCGAGCGTCTCGTGAGCCACCAATATCAAGGATCAGTCGCGAGAAACGGCCGGTCTGGTTTTGCACTGCGATGCGGGTGAGGTCTTGGAGTGCCTGAACGGTATCGGGCATTGCCAATCGTTCAAGGTCTTCTCCACCACCCGTGACCGACAGGTATGCCCGTGAACTCGCAACCGAAATATCGAGGTCGCCATCGAGATCTGCAAGATCCAGCAAGCCCTCAATGTAGTCCGCTGCGAAGTCGCCCTCAGCCTCGAGTTCTTCGGTCGTCGTCGAAGCAGTTCGTTCGTCTTGAATGTGTTCGCTCATGCCTGATCCGTTACTTCTTCTTCTTTGCGCGTTTTGCGCTGATCGGTTGCTGTCGCTGACCCTCTGATTCAGTCTTGCCCTCGATGCGATCCATCTCGGCCGCCTCATCATCGGTCAGTTTGCCTTTTGCACGGAGCTTCGCCTGGCGGGTACGCCACGCCTCACTACCCGGGGTCGGCATGTTCTGAATCACAATGAACTGCTGACCCATGGTCCACAGGTTTGAGGTGAACCAGTAGATATTCAGTGCCAGTGGGAAGGCAACACCGGAGAAGAGGAATGCGAAAGGAATGATGTACAGCATGATCTTCTGCTGACGGTACATCGGTGATGCCTTGGTTTCATCGCTGACGTTCTTCGACATGATTTGCAGTTGGGTGAAGAACTGCGATGCGATCATGAGAATCACAATGATGCCGAGCAAAATCACGACACTCCACTGCTGAGCTTCCCAGCCCTGGGTAAAGGTCATCTTCAGCGGAGCACCAAACACCGATGCAGCATTAAAGCTCTGTGTGAGAGCTTGATCCATGAAGCCGACACCAATTTTGTTCTCTGCGGCGCCACGCAGCACATAGAAGAGTGAGAAGAAGATGGGCATCTGCACCAAGATTGGCAGACATGATGCAAACGGGTTGGTGCCGTGCTTCTTGTACAGGGCCATCGTCTCTCGGCTCATCGCTTCGCGAGAGAACTGATCGTTCTTGCCCTTGTACTTCGCCTGAATCTTTTTCATCTCAGGCGCAAGATCCATCATTCGTCGCTGTGACTTGATCTGTTTCACCGTGACGGGAATCAGTGCCGAGCGAACGACAATCACCAGACCGAGAATCGAGAGCACCCAGGTCAGACCCGAATCGGGGTCCATTCCAAGAAAGGTAAACAGCTCGTGCCACAGCATGAGCACAAGCTCAACGAGCCAGCGCAGGGGCCACAACAGTGTTTCGATGAAATCCACCGTGATCAGGCCTTTCGTCTTCTTGGGCGGACAAATCCGCGATCATTTATTGAAAATCTCATGTGTCGACGCTCCGGTGCGTCATCAATTCCGCCGGGTGTAAACGGGTTACAACGCACCAACCGCCAGGCGGTGAGCAGCGTTCCCGCCAAGAAGCCCTGACGTTGGAACACATCCAAAGCGTAACGGGAACAACTTGGATAGTACCTGCACACTTGACCATACAGGGGCGATACCACGCGGCGATACGCATGCATGAACGCTATTGCGAGGTTTCTGGGGAGCAGCCACAGCTCAAGGATGACTCGGGTCACGGTTCTCCCGTGCGCACGGCACGACGGATTGCGCGAGTCAACTGCTGGGCAAACTGCGCCGACAGATCAGTGAAGGAAGAGTCAACCGCTGCGGGGAGCACTCGCACAATGACATCAACACCAGCCACTCCTGCACCGAGGTGTGCCTGCGCCATGGCTTGCATTTGTCGCCGCACTCGATTCCGTGTGACCGCGTTCCCTACCGCTTTCGAGACGATGAATCCGAATCGTGCGGGCTCCTCGGGAGAAACACGAGAAACCGCGTGGACTATGCAGCTTGCACCGCCCACGCGGTTTCCTGTTCGAACGATACGTCGAAAGTCTTCGCCCCGGGTGATGCGATGTCGCCGTGCTGGCACGATCCCCGTCCGCAGAAGACTTAGGCGGTCAGCTTCGAGCGACCCTTGCCACGACGTGCAGAAACAATTGCGCGACCGGCACGGGTGCGCATGCGTGCACGGAACCCGTGCACCTTTGCGCGACGACGGTTATTTGGCTGGAACGTACGCTTACTCATGAGAAACTCCGTGATGTCTGTGCTCGAAGGCACCGAAAAGTCGATTATGAACTGCTGCATGCAATGCAGTTGCCCACACAAGAGATACAGTTTACGCGATTACCTGGCTTTGAGTCAAAGCGAAGTCACGAAACAAAGAATTATCTCTCCTCGGTGCCCTTCTTCTTGTGATTGAGCACGGTGTGTCGAACGGTGTGAACAGTTGTGACTTGCCTGTGGACAAATCTGTGGGTAACGTGAATGAGATTACTGAGCGAGTGATCCGGTTCGTCCCATTCTCACTCAATTCTCACCGTGACCAGTCCGCACTCGCGTTGGAATCCGGTGACACCTTCATGCAACAGTATGAGACCGACTAGTGAGATGGATTTCGTGACAGAAGACGATGTACTTCGCGTATGGGCGCAAATCACTCACGCGGTGATGGGCAACCCCGACGTTGGTCCAGCGGTCGGCGCTCAACTTGCGCTTGCTGTCCCTCGCGGCATCGGTGCGGGAATGTTACATCTCGCGGTGCAACATGACTTCACATCGAAGTTGCTTGAAAATAAGCTGCGACCAGCCATTATGGCTGCAATCGCTGCGATTCCCGATGCTGCGACGATCGAGAACTTTGTCGTTGTGGTCGATCCTGATGCTCAGCCGGCCATAGATCCTGAGCCCGAAGAGCCAAGTGCTCCTCGATCAGAATCTGGTCTCGACACAGAGTTTGATACCCCCGTCATTGACGTTGAACGCCCGATCAATGAACCTATCGGTCGACACCGTGGCAGCGATCAGACCGACAGCACACTCAATCCGAAGTATCGCTTTGATTCGTTTGTGATCGGTCAGTCAAACCGTTTCGCCCACGCGGCTGCCGTTGCAGTAAGTGAGGCGCCAGCGAGAGCCTACAACCCGCTCTTTATCTACGGTGACTCCGGCCTGGGGAAAACTCACCTTCTCCACGCCATCGGTCATTACGCTCGTGAGCTGTACCCCGAAATTCGCGTGCGGTATGTCAGTTCAGAAGATTTCACCAATGATTTCATCAATTCGATTGCGAATAATCAGGGCGCGGCATTTCATGCTCGATATCGCAGCGTCGATTTGTTGCTCATTGATGACATTCAATTTCTTGAAGGCAAGGCCGAGACACAAGAAGCGTTCTTTCACACGTTTAACACTCTGCACGACCACAACAAGCAGGTCGTCATCACCAGTGATGTACAGCCGAAGCAGCTGCATGGTTTCGAAGATCGCATGCGCACTCGATTCGAGTGGGGCTTGCTGACCGATATACAGGTACCCGACCTCGAAACACGAATTGCAATTCTGCGCAAGAAGGCGCAGCGCGAGAACCTCGAGCTTGATGAAGAGGTGTTGGAGTTCATCGCTTCGCGTTTCACTTCAAATATTCGCGAACTTGAGGGAAGCCTCATTCGTGTCACTGCATTTGCAAGCCTCAACCAGCAACGTGTCACTCTCGATCTCGCGCAAACCGTGTTGAAAGACCTCATCACGCTCGATAAAGACAATGAGATTCAGCCAACCGACATCATTAGTCACACCGCCGAGTACTACGAGCTCTCACTTGACGATCTGTATGGGTCATCACGCGCGCAACCGATCGCCACGGCACGGCAGATTGCCATGTATCTGTGCCGGGAACTTACGTCGTTGTCACTACCGAAAATCGGACAGTTGTTTGGGGGCAAGGATCACACGACCGTGATGTACGCCCACAAGAAGATTACGCAACTCATTGCGGAGCGCCGGTCAATCTTCAATCAGGTTGCCGAATTGACGTCTCAAATCAAACAGAGCAGCCGCTAACCCATTGCTTCACGCACAGCCAACGGATCGCATCAGTATCCACAGGCTTGTGCCCCTCTGTGAATAACTGTGCAAAACTCCGCGCTTCTGTGGACATCACTGCAATACCTGTGGAAAGTACCTGTGGATGAAAATTTCGCATGATTCCGCGGCTCACAACTTATCCCACGGTTTCAAACAAGTCACACCGATGTAGTTTCTTAGACTTGTCATGCATGTCGTGAGTTATCCACAGTTTCCACAGGACCTATTACTATTACAGTATTTCTTTCATTCTTTGAGAGAGTTTCGATCACGCAGTGCTGGTTCAGGCTCATCTCAATCAGGTTGGCATTCTCGCCGCTCGCCGAGTGTGCAAAGATTGTGGGGCGAGTAGGCTCGTTGAAGATATGAGCATCTGTGACCTTGAGGGAGTTGCCATGCGTTTTACCGTCAATCGCGACGTGTTCAGTGAGGCGGTTTCGTTTGCTGCAAAGCTTCTTCCCCAGCGCCCTACGCAACCACTGCTCAGCGGTGTGCTTCTCGAAGTTGAGAATGACACACTCACGATTTCATCCTTCGACTATGAGACATCTGCACGCACGAGTGTGACTGCTGATGTCACTGAGGCGGGGAGGGCGCTAGTTTCCGGTCGATTGCTTGGTGAAATCGCTCAGCGACTACCGCACGCCGATGTGGAGGTCTCGCTCGCAGAGACTCGAGTCCAGTTACGTTGCGGTTCGGCTTCCTTTAGCCTCCCAGCAATGCCTGTCGAGGAGTATCCTCAGGTTCCACGAATTGATTCTGTGACCGGCACGATTCCAGCAGACGCATTTGCGGAGGCCGTTGCGCAGGTTTCCCTCGCGGCTTCAAAGGATGATGTCACCCCGGTCATTACTGGTGTGCAGTTTGAAACTGGTGACAACGCGCTTACCTTGACCGCAACAGATCGATACCGAGTTGCTACCCGACGCATTGATTGGCAACACCTTGGCGATGAGGGTGAAGTTTCAGCTTTGGTACCCGCGAAGGTCGTCATCGAAGCAGGAAAGACGTTCGCTTCTGAGGGCACGGTGCAGGTTGCCATCGTCAAAGACGGGGAACGCGAGCTCATTGCGTTCACCGGCGGAAGTAAGACCGTTACATCGTTGCTGATCAAGGGCAACTACCCACCGGTGGGACGCTTGTTTCCCGAGTCAATTGAGAATTACGCAGTGCTTCACACCGGTGAGCTCGTTGAGGCTGTCGGCCGTGTCGGGTTGGTTCTTGAACGCGAGGCCGCGCTTCGATTCTCGTTCTCAGAAGGTCAAGTGACGCTCGAGGCTGCCGGCAGCGAAACTGCTCAAGCAGTCGAGACACTTGACGCGCACCTGGTTGGGGATGAAATGGTGGTGTCGTTGAAGCCACAGTTTTTGCTCGATGGCATTCGTTCGACACACTCCGAGTTTGTTCGAATTGGTTTCACACGCACCGATAATGCGAGCAAGCCCGGTCCGGTGCTTATCACGAGTCAGCGCAGCAAAGACGATGTCGATTCACAGAGCTATCGGTATCTCTTGCAGCCGAACCTCTTGCTTCGCTAGGGGTCAGTGATGCGGGTGTCGCATCTGTCTCTCGGTGATTTTCGCAACTACGCAACCGTTGACGTGGCGTTTCGACCCGGCAATAACCTCATTGTTGGTCACAACGGACAAGGGAAGACAAACCTTGTTGAGGCAATTGCATACTTTTCTTCGCTTGCCTCTCATCGCACGACTGGTGACAGTGCCCTGATTCGAGCCGGTGCACAGGCCGCAGTGATGCGGATGCGCGTGGCCGTTGATGACCGCGAGGTACTGCTTGAGGCTCAGGTCAACGCCGGAAAGCAGAATCGTGCGCAGATCAATCGCAATGCTGCGCGTCCAAGAGAGTTGACCCGATGGTTTTCGAGTGTGCTTTTTGCACCCGAGGATCTCACCCTGGTTCGAGGGGAGCCAGCGGTGCGTCGACGTTTTCTTGACGAAGCAGTCGTCGCCCGTCAACCGTCGTTTTCCGGGGTGCTTTCGGAGTACGAACGTGTGGTGAAGCAGCGAACCGCGCTGTTGAAGTCGGCGCGTGGACGTTCACAGCTCGAAGTCGATGACACCTTAGAGATCTGGGATGCGAAGCTTATCGACCTGGGATCACGCATCATCATTGCGCGACGGGAACTGCGCAGCGCACTGGAAGAACCTATGCGCAGCGCATACGCTGCAATTGTGGAGCAAGATCACAAGCCAACGTTGGTGTTAAGTGAGTCCGTCGGCTTGACGCTGAAGAATCATGTTTCACATGAAACGTCTCTTCACGAGACGACCGATGCGGGCTTCGATAGCGATGTTTCACGTGAAACACTGGTGCGAGACTTTGGCGAAGCGCTGCAGCAGGTGCGTGCTCAGGAACGTGAGCGCGCGGTAACACTCGTTGGTCCGCACCGGGACGACGTGCAATTTGGATTGAACAGCTTGCCAGTGAAGGGATTTGCCAGTCACGGTGAGACTTGGTCGTATGTGCTTTCCCTGCGTTTGGCGCTCGCGACACTCCTGCGTGATGAGTCAGTGAGCGGTGATCCGGTCATCATGCTGGATGATGTGTTTGCGGAACTCGACTCGCGGAGGCGACACGCACTGATGCGCGCGGTTTCGAATTTTGAGCAGGTGATTGTCACGGCAGCAGTTGCCGAAGACGTGCCTGCGGGAGAGTGGAACGAGATTCGCGTGACCGCAGGCACGGTTTCTCAGGATGATTCATGATGCGACGCACCGGTGATGCGAACTTCGCCAGGGATGCCTACCTTCGGGCACAGCGCATATGGCGAGGCCGCGTGTCTCGCAAGACACTTGCCAACTCCTCGCAAGACGCTCGTTCACACACGCCGTTCACTTCGGGCCGCGACCCAAGACCACTCGGCGACATTTTGAGCTTTGCAGCTGATGACATGGGGTGGTCGGCCGAAATCGATGAAGCGAAGGTCATCGCGCAGTGGAGTGAGATTGTCGGGGAGACGATCGCTCCTCATACTTCTGTTGTTGAAATCCGAGACCACATTTTGATTGTTCAGTGTGATTCAACTGCGTGGGCGACCGAGCTTCGCCGAATGCGAGCCGAGATTCTTTCACGGATCATGAGTGAATTTTCAAGGGCAGACATTGAAGATCTTCGATTCCTTGCGCCAGGTGCTCCTACCTGGCGACACGGTGCCAGAGTGGTTCGTGGGAGGGGGCCACGAGACACCTACGGTTAGTTGTTACTCACACACCAGGCAAACATGGGTACGTTCCCTTGCGAGGTTCTGCCCTGAAACGCTCAAAACGGGCATTTTCCCTGCCCCAAATTGATAGGCTTGAGTGCAGAAATGTCGAGCGTGGGAATCGCGCGAGAAAACCCATGCCACACGATGATGAAAGAGGCACCCGAGCGGATGAGTTCAGAACAGGCAACAGCTGCTGAAGAGTACGGTGCCGGTGCAATTCAAGTGCTTGAGGGGCTCGAAGCCGTTCGCAAGCGCCCGGGCATGTACATTGGATCCACTGGTCCGCGTGGTCTCCACCACCTCGTTTATGAGATCGTCGACAACTCAGTCGATGAGGCACTTGCGGGTCATGCCAGCGAGATTGATATCACGATCCTCGAAGATGGCGCAGTTCGCGTTATTGATAACGGGCGCGGCATTCCTGTCGACATGCACCCGACCGAAGGTCGATCCACAGTTGAGGTAGTGCTCACTGTTCTGCACGCCGGCGGGAAGTTTGGCGGTGGCGGATACGCCGTTTCCGGTGGGTTGCACGGTGTTGGATCCTCGGTGGTGAACGCCCTCTCAACAAAGTTCGACGTGCAGGTTTATCGACAAGGTTTCACGTGGAACATGTCGTTTACGGACAGCGTTCCAGATGCTCCGCTCGCGCAGGGGGAGCCGAGCGAGAGAACTGGCACGACGATTACGTTCTGGCCAAGCGCAGAGATTTTTGAAACGGTTGAGTTCGACTACGACACTCTTCGCACTCGTTTTCAACAGATGGCGTTTCTCAATAAGGGACTCCGCATCACCTTGACCGACCTTCGCCCACACGAGACTGAGTTCGATGACAACGGTGAGCTGGTTCCATCAAAGCCAAAACATGACGAGTTCATGTATGAAAAAGGCATCGAAGACTATGTGCACTACCTCAATACGGCCAAGCGAGCTGACCTGGTGCACGATGAGATCATCTCGTTCGAAGCAGAAGACACCGAACGAAAGATCGCAGCCGAAGTTGCGATGCAGTGGACAACCGCATACAACGAAAGCGTGCACACCTATGCGAACACCATTAACACGCATGAGGGTGGCACCCACGAAGAAGGCTTCCGGGCGGCATTAACAACGTTGGTCAACCGGTATGCTCGCGAAAAGAACATTCTGAGGGAGAAAGACGAAAATCTCTCTGGTGACGATGTTCGCGAGGGCCTCACTGCGGTGCTCTCAGTGAAGCTTGGTGAACCCCAGTTTGAGGGTCAGACAAAGACCAAACTCGGCAATACCGAGGCAAAAGCGTTCGTGCAAAAGGTCGTTGGCGATCAGCTGGGTGACTGGTTCGAGCGAAACCCAGCGGCCGCGAAAGAGATTATTCGTAAAGCGATCCAGGCTGCCACCGCAAGAATTGCTGCCCGTAAGGCGCGCGAAACCGCTCGCAGAAAAGGGTTGCTTGAGTCGGGTGGAATGCCAGGAAAACTGTCGGATTGCAGTAGCAAAGACCCGACGGTGTCAGAAATCTTCATCGTCGAGGGTGATTCTGCTGGCGGATCAGCGAAGACCGGAAGAAACCCCGAGACGCAGGCGATTCTGCCACTTCGTGGCAAGATTCTGAATGTTGAGAAGGCACGACTTGATCGCGCGCTGAATAACACTGAAATTCAGGCGATGATCACCGCTTTCGGTGCCGGAATCGGTGAAGATTTTGACCCGGAAAAGGTCCGGTACCACAAGATTGTGTTGATGGCAGATGCCGACGTTGACGGCCAGCACATCACCACGCTCCTCTTGACACTGCTGTTCCGCTACATGCGGCCCCTCATTGATCTTGGATATGTCTACCTTGCGCAGCCGCCTCTCTATCGGATCAAGTGGACAAACTCTGAGGATGAGTATGTGTTCAGCGACGCCGAGCGAGACGAAGCGCTTGCCGCAGGCGCAGCCGGCGGAAGGCGCCTGCAAAAAGAGAACGGTGTGCAACGGTACAAGGGTCTCGGCGAGATGAACTATGAGGAACTGTGGGAAACCACGATGAACCCCGAGACACGGACGCTGTTGCAGGTCACCCTCGATGATGCGGCGAAGGCGGACGAAATCTTCTCAACCCTTATGGGCGAAGACGTTGAAGCTCGACGCAGTTTTATTCAGCAAAACGCAAAGGATGTGCGGTTCCTCGATATCTAGCGCCGAAGCGAGAAGTGAAGGACACGCACTTTTCGCTCGCCATGACTATCGAGAACTGTAGCCACGAAAGGCGAAATCATGACTGAAGAGCACGGCTCAGAAGAAACCACCACCGGTCTCTCAAGCGAAGCCGCACCAGCGCTCGGCAAGGTTGATCAGGTTGATCTGCAACTCGAAATGCAGCGTTCGTACCTCGACTACGCAATGAGTGTGATTGTTGGGCGAGCGCTGCCTGATGTGCGAGATGGTCTGAAGCCTGTGCACCGTCGCGTGATTTACACCATGTATGACGGGGGATACCGCCCAGATAAGGCATTCTCAAAGTGCACTCGCGTCATTGGCGACGTGATGGGCCAGTTTCATCCGCACGGTGACAGTGCGGTGTACGACTCACTGGTTCGTTTGGTGCAGCCATGGGCGATGCGGTATCCGCTGGCACTCGGACAAGGGAACTTTGGTTCTCCTGGTAACGACGGCGCAGCTGCTCACCGGTACACAGAGACGAAAATGTCGCCGCTCGCCATGGAAATGGTGCGAGACATCGACGAAGACACCGTCGATTTTCAGGACAATTACGACGGCCGCACCCAAGAGCCAACCGTACTCACGGCGCGCTTCCCAAACCTGCTGGTCAATGGTTCGGTCGGTATTGCCGTGGGCATGGCGACGAATATTCCACCACACAACCTGCGCGAGGTTTCAGAGGCTGCGATATGGCATCTCGAGAACCCCGATGCGTCGCGTGAAGAGCTGCTTGATGCGCTCATGGAGCGTGTGAAAGGCCCAGACTTCCCAACGGGTGCACAAATTCTTGGTACGCGGGGCATCCGCGATGCCTATCGCACCGGGCGCGGCTCAATCACCATGCGGGCGGTGGTCAATATTGAAGAGATCCAGGGTCGCACCTGCCTAGTGGTCACCGAGCTGCCGTATCAAGTTAACCCCGATAACTTAGCCGTCAAAATCGCGGACCTCGTCAAAGAGGGGCGCATTCAGGGAATTGCAGATATTCGGGATGAAACCAGTGGCCGCACCGGGCAGCGGCTTGTCATCGTACTGAAGCGCGATGCAATTGCAAAGGTGGTGCTGAACAACCTGTACAAGCACACCCAACTGCAAGAAAACTTTGGCGCAAACATGCTCGCCATCGTCGATGGTGTGCCGCGCACACTCGCTCTTGATGGGTTTATTACTGCGTGGGCAAAGCACCAGGTTGAGGTTATTGTTCGCCGAACTGAGTACCGGCTGCGCAAGGCAGAAGCCGAAGCGCACATTCAGCGTGGATACCTCAAGGCGCTTGACGCGCTTGATGAGGTCATCGCGCTGATTCGACGCTCAGCAACGGCCGATGAGGCCCGCGAGGGTCTGATGGCGCTCCTTGATGTCGACCAGGTGCAGGCCGACGCGATTCTTGGCTTGCAACTGCGTCGTCTTGCTGCGCTTGAGCGTCAGAAAATCCTTGACTACGCGGCCAAGCTCGAGGCGCAGATCAAGGAGTACGAGGGCATTCTTGCCTCGCCAACCCAGCAGCGCTCGATCATCGTCGATGAGTTGACCGAAGTGGTCGGTCGTTTTGGTGACGAGCGACGCACCGCAATCATGCACGGCTACGACGGTGACATGTCGATGGAAGACTTGATCCCCGAAGAAGAGATGGTTGTCACCATCACACGCGGCGGCTATGTGAAGCGCACTCGCATCGACAACTATCGCTCACAGCATCGCGGTGGCAAGGGTGTGAAGGGTGCGCAGCTTCGCGCTGACGACATCGTTGAGCACTTCTTTGTCACGACCACGCATCACTGGCTGCTGTTCTTTACGAACACCGGCCGAGTATATCGTGCGAAGACCTATGAGATTCCCGAGGGTGGGCGTGACGCGAAGGGCCAGCACCTCGCCAATCTGCTCGCTCTTGCCCCAGATGAGACCGTCACACAGGTGCTCGACCTGCGAGACTTCACTGAGGGTTACCTGGTGCTGGCGACGCGGGATGGGCTGGTCAAAAAGACCGCTATCGCCGAGTATGACACGAACCGCACTGGCGGCATCATCGCAATCAAGCTGCGTGAGGGTGACGAACTCGTGTCGGCCCTGATCGCAAACGCCGATGATGATGTGCTGCTCGTCTCACGACACGGCATGTCACTTAGATTTACGGCCACTGACCAGGCATTACGACCCATGGGTCGCTCGACCAGTGGTGTGCGCGGAATGAACTTCCGCGAAGGAGACTCTTTGCTCGCCGCATCAGCCGTAAGCGAAGACGGCTTTGTGTTCGTCGTGACCGAGGGCGGCTACGCGAAGCGAACCAGCGCGAACGAGTATCGCGTTCAGCAGCGCGGCGGCTTCGGTATCAAGGTTGCCAAGCTCGATGAGGCACGTGGCGACCTGGTCGGGGGCTTCATCGTTGATGATGCTGACGAAGTGCTCGTGGTGCTCGCAAGTGGCAAGGTGGTGCGCTCACGGGTCGATGAGGTGCCGGCCACCGGGCGAAACACCATGGGAGTCGTGTTTGCGCGATTCCCAGAAGGTGACCGTATTATTGGCATCGCACGAAATTCTGAGCGCGGTCTTGATGACGACGCTGAGGATGGTGCTGAAGACGCCGATGAGGCAGAGGGTGTAACGTCCGCCGATGTGCAGCCGGCCGAGAGCAAGGAAGACGTGAATGAGTAACACAGTTGCCGCCAACCTGGCGCGAAAGAGCCGAAAGAAGACCGCGGCCAAGCAGGTGCGCCTGAAGCTGGTCTACATCGACTTCTGGTCGGCTGTGAAGTTCTCGTTCCTGGTGTCGCTTTGTGCGGGCATTGTTGGCGTCGTGTCAACCGTCTTGATCTATACGGTGCTGCTGTCAACCGGTGTGCTCGCGAAAATGAATGAGCTCTTCATGGACATTGTCAGTGATCAGCTCAGCCTGCTCGACATGTTCAGCTTCACCACGGTGTTCGGCTTTGCGTTTGTCGTCGGCATCTTGAACGTCATCGTTGGCACCGCATTTGGCGCCGTCGGTGCGCTGATTTACAACCTGCTCGTGCGCGTGCTCGGTGGGTTCCAGCTCGGTTTCACGAGCAACTAACCAGACTTCTTACAGGAATCGCAGACGTTCGATTTTAATATTTCTGCGATTTCCTGTAGAGTCATTCTTTGGTTACGGGGCTATAGCTCAGGCGGTTAGAGCGCTTCACTGATAATGAAGAGGTCCCAGGTTCAAGTCCTGGTAGCCCCACCATATTCCGCAGAGAATCACCGATTTTCTGGGCATAGTTTTTATTGTTCCGTGATCTGGATCAGTCTCGGGTTCAAGTCTTAGTTGTATGGCTGTTGAGTCGCAGAAATCCGCGGGTCTCTGAGTCTGAATCCACGGCCTTCCACTGACGAACTTCGCGTACTTACTTGCAGAAGTCGAGATCTTGTTCGTCCATACGTTCTCAAGTGTTTAGCCGAGCTATATGAGAGCGCCTGTGGGTCGACTCGATGTGTAATCTCGCTACATCGTGGACACTGAATCTCAGGTCTTCATGCACACCAGGCATCACGACTTCGTATGTCCTGTCTTGACGCTTCGTGGACACACGATCTCATGACATTGTAGACGCACCTCTCTGCTTGCTGGCGGTGTCGCCCTGCTGCTCGTACTGGCGGGTGCAGGCACGATGATGCGGCGCTTGCCGCAGCAGATATGCTCTGCTCGGTGGGAGGCGACCTCAGCGTGCCGAACAACTGGGTCGCTGCGATCTACGCCTACAACCCCAGCATCGACTACAACAACGAAGTTGCAGAAGCGGCTGACTACTACGCTGGCTTTGCGCCGTAACCACCCGTCTCGAGCAGCAGGTTCACGACTCAGCCCAGCGCGCGCTCGAGCAGCGCCTCGGCGTCACCCCGAGGGCCGGTGAAGAACGGCAGCTCTTCGCGCACATGGCGCCGCGCGTCGGTGGCGCGAAGCTCACGCATGAGATCGACGATGCGAATGAGGTCGTCGGCCTCGAAGGCGAGCAGCCATTCGTAGTCGCCGAGAGCAAACGACGCGACGGTGTTGGCGAGCACATCGCCGTAATCGCGCGCGGCCATGCCGTGTTCACGAAGCATCGTGCTGCGCTCTTCGTCGCTCAGCAGGTACCACTCGTAGCTGCGCACAAATGGGTAGACGCAGATGAACCCCTTCGGGGCCTCGCCAGCAAGAAACGCGGGCACATGCGCGCGGTTGAACTCGGCCGCACGGTGCACGCCGATGTTCGACCACACCGGCTCGAGCCTGCCTTCCGCGCCCTCATAGATCGTGCGGTACGCACGCTGCAGTGCTTCGGTCGAGGGAGCGTGCAGCCAGACCAGCAGGTCTGCGTCGGCACGAAAGCCTGACACGTCGTACCATCCGCGAACGGTGAGTGACTCAATGCCCTCAATCTGCTGCAGCAGGTCGCTGGCCCGCGAGGCTGCGTCGGCTGGTTCGAACGCTGGCGACTGCCGCTCCTCGCGAAACACGGCGTACATCGTGTAGTTGATTGATTCGTTGATGTTTTCGGCGACGGCGGAGTGGTCGACGTGAGGTGTGGTGGTCATGGAGCGCTCGCTTTCGTGGGAGTGTGATCGAATCGGTGTGCGGACTGGTGGTCTCGTCGTTCGCGTCTCAGTCAGTCTCGCCAGCGAGCACCGGAATGCCCGTGACGATCTCGTGCTGCATGCGGCAGCTACCCGGAGGGGCGACGTCAGCGAACACGGGCAGCGACCCGGCGGTCGCGGGCTCGGTGGTTTCGCCGCGTTCGCGGGCGGCCCGCTCGACGATCATATCGACGAGGCCGCTCACGAATGCCGGGTGTACCCCGACGGTTCCCGCTCGGGCCGCAGTGATGCCGTGCTCGGCAGCAGTTTCCATCGCTTCAATATCGAGGTCGAAGGCGACCTCCATGTGGTCGCTGATAAAGCCGATCGGCGCGATGACCACGGTGGTGACGCCGTCAGCTGCGAGCTGCTCGAGGTGATCATTGACATCCGGCTCAAGCCAGGGGGTGCGCGGATTGCCCGATCGTGAGCAGTAGGCAAGCGACGAGGGGAGTGACACGCCGAAGTGTGCGGCAAGCTGTTCGTCGATGGTGCGTTGCACATCTTCGTGCTGCTCGCGATACCCGGGGCCGGTGACCGCCGAGGCGTCTTGCATCGTGTCTGGAATGGAGTGCGTGACGTACACGACGTGGATATCACGGAATCGGCGTGCTCCGAAGGCTGCCGCGTCTCGAAGGGTGTCGACGGTGTAGGGGTGCCAGTTGCGGTTACCCCAGATGACGGGCAGAGTGATCACGCGCTGATCGAGCTCTGTACGAAGCGCGGCGAGCAGGGCATCGTACGGCGTGGTCGCTTCAGTCACAATTTGCACCATATCACCAGCTTGGCTGTACATCTGATGTATCACATCTGATGTGACAGAACTGGTGAAGACGGAGGACCGATGCGGGGAGCAGCGTGAGCGCGAGGCGAGTGTGGATCTCGACACTCGTGGGACTGCTCTGCCTCGTCGGGGCGGCATTTCTCTCCCTCTCCCTCGGCACCGTTCGCCTGAGCTTCGCCCAGACACTCGACGCATTGCTTCGACCAGGGCAGGCAGAACCGACCGTCTCAGCGGTGATTTGGTCGATTCGGTTTCCCCGCATTGTGGTGGCGATGCTGGTGGGTGCCGCACTCGCCGTCGTCGGTGCCGTGATGCAGGCGATTCTGCGAAACCCCCTCGCTGAACCGGGCATCACCGGCGTTTCTGGGGGCGCCGCGGTCGGTGCCGTCGCTGGTATCACGTTCGGGCTTGGCGGAACCAGTCAGTGGGGCATTCCGCTTGCCGCGTTTGCTGGCGCGGCCGTGGTCTCTCTCGTGCTGCAGTTGGTGCTGCAGCTGCGGCGAGACATTGGCTCCGCAACGATCATCTTGGTGGGTGTCTCACTGAGCGCACTCGCGGGGGCACTCATCCACGTGCTCATTGCGATCGCGCGCGACGATGCGGTGGTGCGCAGCGCGTTGTTCTGGCTCGCGGGTGATCTCGATCTGCGCAGCTGGGATCACGTGTGGATGGCCGTCGTGCCGATTGTGCTGGGCGTGAGCTACTTGCTCACGAGGGTGCATGCGCTCGATGCGCTCTCACTGGGCGAGCAGACGGCGGCGACGTCGGGGGTGAATGTTTGGCGCGAGCGCATTGTGTTGTTGCTCGTCACCTCCCTCGTGACCGGAGCCGCAGTTGCGGTGAGCGGTGTCATGAGTTTTGTGGGGCTGGTGGTGCCGCACGCCGTACGGCTCATCGTCGGTGCATCACACACCCGGCTGCTGCACCCGTCGGCCCTGGTCGGCGCCCCCATCTTTCTCGCGCTGCTGCTTCGTCGGAGGCCCGTATAACCAATTTGACTGCCACCTGCCTAACGCTCGCCCACACGCTCACCTTCGATTCGTTCGGAGCTAGCCGCGGCGGGCGTGCGCTCGGGGAACCCCTCGAACTGCGGCTGCTCCCGGGCACGATTCTCGGGGTGGTGGGCCCAAACGGGGCGGGCATGGCCGAGCACGCGCAGCGACGATTCGGCAGCCGGCGCTGGGCGGACACGCTGAGGCGATGCCCGCCGATATCGCGACCTTTCCGGTCGCCATGGAGGTTGATGCAGAGACGGTGATCGCCCTCGCGCCCGATCTCGTCATCATGAGCCCGCGGCACGGCAACGAGGCCCCGATCGCTGCGGTGCTGCAGCAGGCCGGCATCACGACCCTGCAGCTCCCAGAATCGTGGACGAACAGCGCATCGCTGCTCACGAACATCGATCTGATCGGGCAGGTGGTTGGTGAAGAGCGCCTGGCAGAGCAGCTTGAGACCGAACTGACCGAGGGGTTTGCAGCGGCTGCAGCAGATCAGCAGGGTCCAGATGCGGGGGCGAGCGCGAGAGCCCCCCGAGTGATCATGCTGACCAACCAGGCCGGCCGTCCATTCATTACCGCAGGCGACGCCTACCCGATCGAGCTGCTCGGGCTTGCCGGGGCGACGAGCGTGGCGAGCGAACTCGATATTCACCGCACCGGGCCCATCACTGCAGAGCAACTGGTGCAGGCGAACCCCGATGGCATCGTGCTCATTGACATGAATGGCACGGGGGATCGCATGTTCACCGAGCTGCTCCAGAATCCAGCCGTCGCCGCGATCCCGGCGCTCGCAGAGGGCCGAGTGCTTCGGGTGGCTGGTCGCCAGGTGCAGGCGCTCGGGGTGACCGAAACTATTGCGGGGCTGGAAGCCATGACCGACTGGGTGGCAACGCTCGACCGGGTGTGAACGGGGCGGCTCTCTCGATAGAGTCAGTACCGAAGAAACGAGGGCGTCAATGTCTCACTCACTGGGCGGCTCGCAGAAGGCGAGGGACACGCTTGGCTACCTGCGATCCCAGATTGTCGGTGGGCAGTGGCCGGTCGGCGAACTGATTCCCAAAGAGCCCGAGCTCATGGAGCTGGTGGGCGTGGGCAAGTCGACGATTCGCGAGGCGGTGCGCGCGCTTGCAACCCTCGGCATGCTGAAGACGGTACCCGGTGTGGGCACGTTTGTGCAGGCGCGCACGCCGGTGAGTTCCCTGCTCACTGACTTTCTCGCCGACCACGACCTCGAAGAGGTGCTCGTCTATCGCCGCTCGCTTGAAATAGAGGCGGCACAGACCGCGGCAGTGAAACGCACCGATGCTCAGCTCGAGGCGATTCGCGCGAGCTACGAGCGCAGCGCCAGGCTCGCCGAAGAGCCGAGCGAGCTTGAGCTCGGCTTCACCCGCGACGACTCGTTTCACCGGCTCATCGTTGAGGCGAGTGGCAGTCGACTGCTGCTCGATCTCTATGAGGGGGTTATGCAAACGCTCAACCAGGCGGCCGAGCGCGGCTTGGTGTTCGTGGGTGCCACCCGAGAGACCATGCTCGCCGACCACGGCGCGCTGCTTCAGGCGATCGAGGATCGTGACGTGCGCAACGCCGCGCACTCGATGGCGCTGCACGCCGATCGCGACCTGGGCATTCGCACGGACACGCTCGAGTTCGCTCCCCACACCGAGCGCGCCGAAACCCTGATTGAGGCGGGCCTCGAGCCCCAGCGACTCGTCGGGGAGTAGCCGGGAAGACGCGCAGAACTCGGCCAATGACGACGTCGTGAAATTTCTGAACGAGGATGGCTCGTTCACGGCACGTTGGTTCGGGTGGCGCATACAGGGAACGGTATGGGCACTCGCGTACGGTGGAAGCAGCGATCGGCACTTGCCAGTGGCTCTCCCAGGATCTTCCGTCAGGGATTCCGTAACAGAAGCAGGTGCCGCGCATGTCGGTTACGTATATTCAGTCTCCCGAGGGACTCGGTCCAGTGCAGTTCACGAGGGCCAGCACTGCCGATTTCCCGCCAATAGCGAAGGCGTACACCCAGGTCGCGCAGGTGGTGCGTGAAGCGGGGCTGTTGCGACGAGCGTACTGGTTCTATGCGCTCGTTGCGGGCGGCATTGTGCTCGCTCTCGGCGGCGTGGTAACAGGTTTCCTGCTACTCGGAGAGAGCTGGTTTCAACTGCTCATTGCAGCAGCACTCGGGTTAATTCTGACACAGATCGCGTTTCTCACCCACGAGGCGGCCCACCGGCAGATCCTCGCCTTTGGTCCTGCTAATGATCGTTTGGCGCGCATCCTTGCTGGCTCAATTGGGTTGAGCTACTCGTGGTGGGATTCGAAGCACACGCGGCACCATGCGAATCCGAACAAGGTTGGTAAGGACCCCGATATCGAGGTCGATACGATCTCGTTTCTTGAGGAAGACGCGATCGGCGCCCGCGGGTTGCGTCGAGCGATCACACGTCGCCAGGGCTGGCTGTTCTTTCCCCTGCTCACCCTCGAGGGCCTGAACCTGCACATGCACAGCCTGCGCCACCTGTGCAGCCGGGCGCCCGTCAAGGGTCGCTGGACCGAACTGTCACTGATTGTTGCCCGATTTGTCATGCTGCTGGTGCCGGTGTTCATGCTGCTGCCAGTGGGTATGGCTTTCGCGTTTCTCGCCGTGCAGTTTGCGGTGTTTGGAGTGTACATGGGCGCGTCATTCGCCCCCAACCATAAGGGAATGCCGGTGATTGCGCACGATGCAAAGCTGGATTTCTTTTCGAAGCAGGTGCGCACCTCACGCAATATTCGCGGCGGGTGGTGGGCGACAGCACTGATGGGGGGCCTCAACTACCAAATAGAGCATCACCTGTTCCCGAGTATGTCGCGGCCGTATCTCGCTCGTGCGAGAGAGATTGTTCGCGAGCACTGTGAGACGCTCTCGGTGCCCTACACGGAAACGTCGCTGCTGCGTTCGTACGCGATTGTGATCGATTACCTGAACCGGGTCGGTCTCGCGGCACGAGATCCGTTTGAGTGCCCCATCACGGCAGAGTATCGCCGAACGTAACCCGGTACACCGCTGCGGGGTTTGGGTTTCACAAAAGGTTGATTCAACGGAGCCGATCGGCATTGCTGTGGCGCGGGACTTCAAGGTCGGCGAGGCAGCTGCCTCGATTTGCATGCGACACGCAAGCCCCTATATAGTAATTCCGTTAAGGGTCCTTAGCTCAATTGGTAGAGCGCCTGCTTTGCAAGCAGGAGGTCGCGAGTTCGATTCTCGCAGGATCCACCACCTTCTCCCGCACCTGTGCCGTGCGCCTGATGTGCCGGGCCCGTCAGCTAGCATCGAGTCATGGCACAGACGGCACTCATTACCGGGGCAAGCTCCGGGCTCGGGGCAGAGTATGCGAGGCAGCTCACGGCGCGTGGTGACAGCGTGATCCTGGTCGCCAGGGATCAGCAGGCGCTTGACGCGCTCGCCGCAGAACTCGGGGCGGCAAGCCCCGCAGTGACCGTCGAGGTGCTCTCGGCCGACTTGCTGAACGACGACGACCTTGCCCGTGTCACCGAGCGCCTGACCGATCGCGAGCGCCCGGTCGACCTGCTCATCAATAACGCCGGCTTCGGACTCCCGCTTGCCTTCGAGCGCAATGAGGTCGAGGCGGAGACCCGACACATTCGCCTACACAACGAGGTGCCAATGCGACTCACGCACGCGGCACTGCAGGTGATGCTCGAGCGCGGCCACGGGCACATCGCCAATATGGCGTCGGTCGCCGCGTTCATCCCCCGCAGCACCTACGCCGCGGTGAAGCAGTGGCTCGTGGGCTTCTCGCGATGGGCCAATGCCCGCTACCGCAAGCGCGGGGTGACGGTCACGGCGGTGTGCCCTGGCTATACGCACACGAACTTTCACGAGCGACTGGGGCTTCCTCCGGGCGAAGAAGGCATCCCCGCGTGGATGTGGCTCGACGCCCGACAGGTCGTAAGCGAATCGTTGCGCGACATTGAGCGGGGCAAATCGCTGTCGATTCCGTCGTTCAAGTACAAGGTGCTCGCCGGTATCGCTCGCATCGCACCCGCGGGGCTGGCCGCGCGGGTTGGCGAACGCGGGCGATAGTGGGGAGCACACAATGACGGAGTGGCGCGAAGACGTGCTCGGCGACGAGTTCGAGTGCACCGATCTTGAGCTCGGCGAAGACGCCGAGGGCCCGTTGGTCGCAACGCTCGTGCGCGCGCTGCCCGAGCGCCGCGGCTTCTGGGATCAGACCTTTGGCGATCCTCGCATGCTCGAAGACGTCGATGTGCTCTATGTGCACGGCTGGAACGACTACTTCTTTCAGAAGCATCTCGCCCGCTTTTACACCGAGCGCGGTGCCCGCTTCTTTGCCCTCGACCTGCGCAAATATGGTCGCAGCCTGCGCGACGGCCAAACGGCGGGCTACGTTGATCACCTCGCTGACTACGACGATGAGATTGGCCAGGCGCTCGCCATTATTCGTGACCAGGATCAGCACGCATCCCACGCATCGTGGTGGCAACGGCGCGACCCGCAGCCGTTTCGTCGGTTGCTCCTGCTCGGTCACTCGACCGGAGGGCTCGTGTTGAGTCTCTGGGCTGGCCGCCATTCTGGAGTCGCCGACGCGTTGCTGCTCAATAGCCCGTGGCTTGAGCTGCAGCTGAGCAGTGTGGCGCGCAAAGCGCTCGCCCCGGTGGTCGGAATTCGCGCGAAGCTCAGCCCGCACGTTGTTGCGCTGCCACAAATCGATCTGGGCTTCTACTGGCAGGCGCTCCGCGAGTGCTGCAGTGAAGACGAGTTCTCGATCATCAACCACGCGTGGCGTCTCGAGAAGTCACCGATTGTGCGAGCGGGCTGGCTCAGCACAGTGCTCGAGGGGCACACCACCATCAATGCGGGCATCGATGTGACGGTGCCCGTGTGTGTGCTGCTCTCGGCACGGTCACACTTTGGGCTGAGCTGGGATGATGCGATGTTGCGCGCCGACACGGTGCTTGAGGTCGACGGGGTTGCGAAGTCGGCCCTCAAACTTGGGTCATCAGTGACGGTCGAGCGCGTCGACGGGGCCCTGCACGATGTGTTTCTCTCGCACCCCGATGTGCGCGCCGATGCGTTCGCGCGCATGGAACGGTGGCTCATCGGATGGAACGCGGTCGCGCACTCCCCGCTTGTCCGATCTTCATCGCCGACGGCCGAGCCGGTAGGCTCACTAGATAACAATGAGGGTGACCCGGAGCATGGGTAACCCGGTGAAGGTAGCCCCATGAACACGAGAATGGCGCCAAGGCGCCAGGGCTCCGCGGGGGGAGACCGGGTGAAGGCTGCACGATGGAGATAAGAGTCGCGGCGTATGCCGTAGTTGAACGACGAGGCAAGTTGCTGCTGACGCACTGGCGTCGCGGCCACCTGCACGGCTGGACCCTGCCCGGTGGTGGGCTTGATCCAGGCGAGGATCCGCGGGATGCGGTCGTGCGTGAGGTCTATGAAGAGACCGGTCTTGAGGCGCGAGTCGGCAAGTTGCTCGGCGTTGACTCCCGAGTCATGGTGCGCGAGGAGGTGCCCGAGGGGGTTGACCCTGAACTGCACACCATTCGCATCATCTATCGGGCGAGCGCAAAAGATGGCCCGCTGCGACACGAGGTTGGCGGCAGCTCAGATGAGGCGCGGTGGGTGCCGATTCGCGAGTTGCGGTCGTTGCGCACGCTGTCGCTCGTGCAGACTGCCGTGCGCCTGGCAGGCATCGACACCCGTGGCCGCGGTCCCCGCAGACGTGGCGGAGGCGGTACGACGCCGAAACCCGCGAAATAGGAGCGAAAGACCCTACGGGCGATCTTCTGGGGCGACCCAGAGCTCGTCGTCGGTGCGGAATGCCTGCCACAGCGTGTAGCCGACGGCCGCTGCCGCGGCAACGCCGGCACCGATCGCAAGCACGCGCAGCACACCATTCTTCTTCTTTGCGGGCTGCAGCAGGCCCTGACGCACACCGAAGGCTTCGATCTGGCGCGCAGCGTCGCGGTTCTCCATGCGGTCAAGCCCACGAACGGTACTGGCAAGCGCGGTGGCAAGCACGGGTGCGGCGAGCAGTCTGGCCTGGTCACCGAAGCGACGCGCGGCGCTGACGCCCCGATCGAGTGTCGGGCGCACGCCCTCAAGCGCCTCATTCACGCGGGGTACGACCACCTCGTTGCCAAGGTGCTTGGCCTGACGGCCAGCCTCGCCCGCGAGCAAGCCTGCGCTGCCCAACAGATCACGCTGCTCACTGATGAGAGCTTCGGCGTGGGCACGAAGCTTCTTGAGTTCGCGCTGGCGCTTGCGTGAGAGTGACATGGGTACCTCCGAATGGCGGATCATTGCTCGGTCTCGTGTGTCCACGCTACACGAACATGCTGAGCGCGCGCAGGCAATTGTGGCGCGCCGCAACAGGGATCATCGGCATCTCCCCCTCTCTGCAGGTTGCCAACAAGTTTTGAAGCGCCACCTCCTAGAATGGCTGCTATGAGCATTCACACCGCAGTAGCCACCATTCACACCAATCACGGCGATGTCGTGGTGAACCTGTTCGGCAATCACGCGCCGAAGACGGTGAAGAACTTCGTCGACCTTGCAAACAAAGGGTTCTATGACGGGGTCATCTTCCACCGCATCATTCAAGACTTCATGATTCAGGGCGGCGACCCCACCGGCACCGGCACCGGCGGCCCCGGCTATGTCTTCGACGACGAGATTCACCCTGAGCTCGTGTTCGACAAGCCGTACCAGCTGGCGATGGCCAACGCGGGCAAGCGCCCCGACCTCACCGGTCGTCTCGCTGGCACCAACGGTTCACAGTTTTTCATCACCACGATGGCTCCGTCATGGCTGAACGGCAACCACTCGATCTTCGGTGAGGTCGCCGACGACGAGTCGAAGGCCGTCATTGACGCAATCGCCGCAGTGCAGGTGGGCCCGAGCGACCGTCCGGTCGAAGACGTCGTCATGACCGGCGTCGACGTCGTCGAGGTCTAACAGGTGTCGTTTGGCGGTGGCTCTGCGCCTCAGTTTGGTGAGCGGGCAGAGCCCGGCCCCGAGGATCACTGTTACCGCCATCCCGACCGCGTCAGCTTTACGCTGTGCCAGCGGTGCGGGCGCACAATTTGTGCGGAGTGCCAATCGGTGTCATCGGTGGGGGTGCTGTGCTCCGACTGCGTGCGGGCGAGCGCCCCACCGGCGGCTGCGCGTCTGAAACGCTCGGCGCGGGTGACGACCGCGAGGCTCGCCGATCGCGAGAAGCCGGTGGTGACCTATGCCATCATGATCGCCTGCGCGATTGTTTTTGCCGGTCAGTGGCTCACGGCATCGCTGCTCGACAATGAGGTGACTCGCGCCCTCTGGTACGCGCCGCTTTACTCGCTGCCCGAGTACTTTGAGCCGTGGCGCATGCTGACCTCGGTGTTCACGCACTCCACGAGCTTCCTGTTGCACATCCTGTTCAACATGTACGCGCTGTGGTTGTTTGGTCCCGGGCTTGAGCGCATGCTGGGCCGGGCGTGGTATCTGGCGCTGTACCTACTCTCGGGTCTCGGCGGATCGCTCGGCGTGATGCTGTGGGTGTACTTTGCCCCGAACGCACTCGCCGCACTTCAGACCCCAACGGTTGGCGCCTCGGGCGCGATCTTTGGGTTGTTCATGGCAACGCTGGTCGCCTATCGCGCCCACCGGGTGAATGTGACGTCGCTCGCGGTGCTGATCGGCATCAACTTCGCCATTGGGCTGATGCCGGGTGCTGCGATCTCGTGGCAGGCACACCTCGGCGGCATGGTGCTCGGTGCCCTCACGATGTGGGCATTCTTGGCGACGCGTGGGCCGCGGCTCAAGACTCGTCGAGTGTGGCTGACTCTTGCGATCGCCGCTGCGGTAGTGGCGTTGTCATTCGCCTACTTCGTAGTGTTCCCGCTGTCGCTCACCTAAGGTGTGCGACGCGGCCGAACACGAGCACGTTATCCACAGGCTTATTCACACTGGGGAGAACTACACGGGTGTAATTCGTGGTTACTTCCACCACGGGGTCATCATGAACCCGATCAGCACAAAGCCGAAGCCAATGAAGATGTTTGCCTGACCAAAGGCGGGCACGGGCCACGGAGTCGCTGAGCCACTGGTGATGTAGTAGACCACGATCCAGATGAGCCCGAGCAGCATGAACCCAAACATGAGGGGCTTAAACCACACTGGGTTTGGTGCCTCGCGCCGAATCGCGTCGGCCTCTTCTTTGCTGAGTTTGTTCACTTGCTTCGAAGCGCGCTTGTTCACGTCTTTTGCTGCTGCAGCCATGCGAACGATTCTAGCCGCATCGGCTCATGCTCAGCGACCGACCGTAGAATGTGGCTATGAGTGGACGACACCGGCTGCGCACCAAACGCGCATCGTTGAGTCCACTGACCGTGATTGGTGAGTTGCTGCTCGCGTGTGGCCTCATCATCGTGGGCTACATCCTGTGGCAGCCGTGGTACACGGGTGTCATCGTGCAGGGTGAGCAGCGGCAGCTTGCCGCCGAAACCTCGCAGGTGCTGCGGGATGCGGCGCCAACCGCAGAAGAGGTTGCCGCGTGGCAGGGCGAAACACCGGTGGCGGCCCGTGCCGCCGCAAACGAGGTGTTTGCAAACATGTATGTGCCAGCTTTCGGTGAGACCTTCGTGAACCGCATCGCAGAGGGCACCTCGCGATACGACGTGCTGAACGTCAGCGAGAAGGGCATCGGTCGCTATGAGACGACGCAGATGCCTGGCGAAGCGGGCAACTTTGCGGTCGCTGCGCATCGCTCGGGCCCGCGAACGACTCCGTTTAAAGAGGTCATGAACCTTCGGGTGGGTGATCCGATCTTCATTGAGACCGCCGAGGGGTGGTACACCTACCGATACCGCTCGCTCGAATATGTGCTGCCGCACGAGGTTGACGTGCTGTCACCGTTCCCACGCATCGAGGGGGTGCCGGGCGAGGATCAGATTTTGACGCTGACCACCTGTCACCCGAAAGATTTTGGCTCTGACGAGCGGGTCATTGCGTATGCGGTGCTCGAAAGCTTTCAGCCCGCGACGCTCGGAGTGCCGGCTGAGCTGCTTGAATTGAACCCGTCGCTGGGAGGGGTGTAGCCGTGTTCTCGCTGCTGTGGAGATTCTTGCCGGGCCCTGCATGGCTGCGGATTGTGGTGCTGCTTGTCGTGCTCGCGGCTGCGGTGTACGGTTTGATCTTCTACGGCTACCCGTGGGCGGCAGAGTTTCTTGAAGAAGACGATTTCTCAACGGTGGGTGATGGTGCATGACGCGAATCCTGGTCATTGATAACTACGACAGCTTTGTCTACACGCTGAACGGCTATCTGCAGCAGCTCGGCGCTGAGACCCAGGTCATTCGCAACGACGATGTCTCCATTGCTCAGCTCGAGCAGCTGGTCAGTGAAGTTGACGGGGTGCTCATCTCACCCGGGCCTGGCACCCCCACCGATGCGGGTGTGTCGATCTCTATGGTGGAACTCGCGCTGCGCACCGGTGTGCCGCTGCTCGGCGTGTGTCTCGGTCATCAGGCGATCGCCGAGGCTTTCGGCGCGACGGTTACCCACGCAGACGAGTTGATGCACGGCAAGGTGTCACAGGTGGTGCATACGGGTGATGCGTTCTTTGACGGTGTCGAGCCCAGTTTTCAAGCCACCCGCTATCACTCACTCGCGGTGGTGCGAGCCACGGTGCCAGAAGACTTGATCATCACCGCGCAGACCGCTGAGGGTGTGATCATGGCGCTGCGTCACCGCGAGCAGCCGATTTATGGGGTGCAGTATCACCCGGAGTCGGTGCTCACCGAAGGCGGGTACCGACAGCTTGGCAACTGGCTCACCGTGTGCGGCGCGGTAAATGCCGCCGAGATCGCCGCGACGCTCTCCCCGCTGGTCGGCAGGAAGTAGTCGTCCTCGACGAATGAGTCGACGTCGAGTCAGCCCGAGCAGTAGGTCAGGCTGACTTCTGATCGCTGCGGCTGCTGGCCCACGAGCGACTGCTCGATCACCGGGAAGCTCGGCTCTCGAGCACACGAAGCGTTGGGTACCGGCGTCACGTTTGCGAGTGTCTCCAGCATCGAGCGGGCCACATCGAGTGCTTGTCCGCGAACGTCGGGGAGCACCACGAGCCCGCTTGCGACCGTCACCGCGACCGAGCTGCCGCGGTCGACTGCCTCACCTGGTGCGGGTGACACGTCGAGCACGCGGTTTGCCACCGCTGACGGGTCGTCCGTCTGCGTCACGCTGCCTACACTCAGCCCGATCGCCTCGAGTTCCTCTGTGTACTGTTCAAGCGAAAGCCTGCCAAACTCGGGCACCTTCGGGTGCTCTGGTCCAGTCGAGACAAAGAGGGTCACCTCGGAGTCGGCGGCGGTACGGGTGCCAGCTTCGGGGTCGGTGCTGATGACGTGGCCAGCCTCGACCTCATCGTCCATGCGTTCTTCAACGATGGGAATCAGCTCGAGTTCGATGAGCTCTTCGATGGCGAGTTGTTGTTCGACACCTGCCAAATTGGGAATCAGCTTGCTGGTGTCAGGCACGAACGAGTTCGGCACCATATTCACCACCCAGAAGGCAACTGCGCCAATCACCGCAACGATCGTGAGTATCGCAGCCCACACCCACATCACGGGTGGGCGACTCTGCGATCGGGTCGATCCACCGGTTTCAGAGAGGCGACGCAGCGCCAACTCTGACTCTGATGCATCTTCTGCGCTGCTGAACAGCACCGATGAGTCGTCTGGCTCATCATCGAGCTGTGGCATGGTGCCGGCGGCGGCAAGCCGCAGCGCCTCGCGAAACTCGGACGCGGTTTGAAAGCGTCGGTTGCGATCTTTTGCGAGCGCGTAGAGGACCACTCGATCAAGCTCGGGGCTGATCTCGGCATTGTGCGTGCTCGGAGGCTGCGGCCGCTCACTCACATGCTGGTAGGCAACGGCCACGGCAGAATCGCCGCGAAACGGCACTACCCCGCTGAGCAGCTCATACAGGAGCACGCCCGCTGAGTAGAGGTCGGTGCGGGTGTCGACGGTCTCACCCTTGGCCTGCTCGGGCGAGAAATATGCTGCCGTGCCGAGAATCGCGGTCGTCTGCTGCACCGTCGAAGAGGTTTCTGATACCGCTCGAGCAATGCCGAAATCCATCACCTTCACCTGGCCGGTGCGGGTGATCATGATGTTGGCGGGCTTGATATCGCGGTGCACAATGCCGGCACGGTGCGAGTATTCGAGCGCAGTGAGCACGGCATCGACCACCCGGCACGCCTCAGCGATGCTGAGCTTCTCACCGTTCGCGGTCATCGCGCGAAGGTCTTGCCCGTCAACGAACTCCATCACAATGTATGGCAACCGCTGGGGGCCGTCAGCAGACTGAATCAGGTCATCGCCGGCATCGAGCACGCGCACCACACTGGGGTGGGCGAGGCGTGACGCAGACTGTGCCTCTTGACGAAACCGCGAGCGAAACTGCTCGTCATTCGCAAGGTTCGCCCGCATGATCTTGATCGCGACGTCCCGGCCGAGCTTCACGTCGGTGCCACGATACACGGTCGACATGCCGCCTTGGCCAAGCAGTTCGCCGATCGCATAGCGACCAGAGAGCTTGCGCTGCGAACCTGAGGCGGCGGTCTGCGACATCGGTGGGTTCTCCTGTGGGTGACTGATTTCTTCAGTGTAGGCGTGAATGGTCACGCCCAGTGACGACTTGGGCTAGTTCTCTGGATCGGGAACTGGCTCGGGATCTGGGTCTGGGTCTGGGGCCGGAGCCTGCACGGTGATCGAGACCGGGTCAGATGCGGGTGACACCCGAGTGACCGAGGATCCGTTGCCGCAGGTCACGGTGTAGCTCACCGTCGCGGTGCCGGCCTGGGCGCCAGCGACCAACGTGACGTTGGTGGACTGCGTCGAACCGGGCCCGTCTGCGACGGGGCCGCCGTAGGTCAGCGTGTAGGCCTGCACGGTGAGCCCAGTGGGACAGGTCGCAACGGCCCAGCTCACGTTTGCTTGGCCGCCGGTGGTGACCGTCGTGGGGTTCGCGGTGGGGGTGGCAGGCTTTGCGACATCGCCGAAGCGCACGCTGTAGGTGACCACGACGCGCTGATCAAACTTCACCTTTTGGCCGGTGGGGTTGACCCCGGTCACCTTGTTCTCATCCTCGTCGGGGCCAGGGTTGCCCGCCTGCTTCTCGACGTTGGTGAAACCGCGGCCTTCGAGCAGCCCGACGACCTCATCAACGTTCTTGCCGATGAGATCTTTGGAGTCGATCGCCGCGCTGTCAGCTGCGGTGGTCGTGGGCTTTGTGGTGGTCTGCGTGGTCTTCGTGGGCTCGGGATCGCCGCCGCCAGCGTTCAGCAGCGCAAACGCGGTGCCGCCGCCGATCAGCAGAATCAGCACGCCAAGGGTGACGAGCGGCCAGGTCCACGGGCTGCGCTTCTTCTTGCCGTCTTCACCGTCGCCATCTGACGCACCATCGACGCCGTGAGCAGCGCCCGCTACCGCAGCTGCGCCCGCGCCGAGTGCGGCACCACCGAGCACCTGGGTCTGCGGCAGCGCGGTCGTTGTGGCATCGTCGGCCGCGGCTGGCATGACCTGCGTGGCATCGACAGCGGGAGCCCCGGCCACGGCAGGAACATAGCTGGCTGCGAGCGGCACATTGCCGCGGTGCAGCGCGGTCGCCGCCTGGGCGAGCTTCGCCGCGGTCGCGGGGCGATCTGCAGGGTCTTTTGCGAGGCAGGCGAGCACGAGCCGCTGCACGGGCGCAGGCACATCGTCGGGAAGCGGCGGAGGCGTGTCATTGATCTGCGCCATTGCGATTGCGACCTGTGACTCCCCGGTGAAGGGGCGCTTGCCAGCGAGGCACTCGTACGCGACGATGCCGAGCGAGTAGACATCGGTCAACGCGGTTGCCGTGTGACCGCTCGCCTGCTCGGGGGCCAAGTACTGCACCGTTCCCATCACCTGACCGGTGGCGGTGAGTGGCACCTGGTCGGCGATGCGCGCGATGCCGAAGTCGGTGATCTTGACGCGACCCTCAGGGGTGATGAGCAGGTTGCCCGGCTTAATGTCGCGGTGCACGAGACCAGCGTCATGCGCGGCCTGTAGCGCTGTTGCGGTTTGCGCGACGATGCCGAGCACGCGGTCGGAGGGAAGCCTGCCCTCGCGCTCGATGATCGCCGAGAGTGGTTCGCCGGGAACGAGCTCCATCACGATGTAGGCCGATCCCTGCTCTTCGCCGTAGTCGAACACGTTGGCGATGCCCTCGTGATTGACGAGTGCGGCGTGGCGGGCCTCGGCGCGAAAGCGCTCGAGAAAGCCCGGGTCGCCCATGTACTCATCTTTCAGAATCTTGATGGCGACGGTGCGACCAATGATGCTGTCGCTGGCGTTCCATACCTCGCCCATTCCGCCGATGGCAATGCGCGAGCTCAGCTCGTAGCGCCCCCCGAAGGTCATTCCTGATGCTGGTCTCATTGGTTCAACACCGCTTCCATTATTTGTTTTCCGATTTCGACGGAAAGCTGTGAGCTCCCCGCAAATCCATGGGCGGCCCCGCCGCCGTTTTCGATCACCACGGCAACGGCGACGCGGCGATCATCTCGCTCGGCGTAGCCCGTAAACCAGAGCGTATAGGGCAATTGGTCACCGTTCGCATCGAGACCGTTCTCGGCGGTGCCAGTTTTGCCACCAACGCGCGCGCCCTCGATCTGTGCGGCCCGCGCCGAACCGTTCGGCGCGGTGACGACCTGTTCCATCATGCTCTGCATCGATGTCGCAGTGCTCGGCGAAATTGGCGTTGAGAGCTCGGTCGGCTCAAACGCGCTCTCGGTGCGCAGATCGGGCGTGATGACTCGGCTCACAAGTTCTGGCTGCATCACGACGCCGTCATTTGCGATGCCTGCCGACACCATGGCGATCTGCAGCGGAGTGGAACGAACATCGAGCTGGCCGATCGACGAGAGTGCGGCCTGCGCTCCGTCGGTGGGGTTCGGAGCAACGCTCGGGGTCACCGTCAGCGGCACCGAGAGCTCTTGCTCGAACCCAAAGGCGCGAGCCATGTCGGGCACCACGTTGCGATCCATGCTGAGCGTGAGCTCGGCGATGGGAATGTTGCACGAACGAACCATCGCCTGCATGAGGGTGGTCTCGGTGCCGTCGCTGCAGGTGCCGTTCCACGAGTTAGTGAGCACCGCCGACGACTGCGGCAGCTGAAGCGTGGCCGGGTCTGGGAAGGTGCTTTCGGGGGTCGCGGCGCCGCTCTCAATCGCTGCTGCTGCCACGATGAGCTTGTAGGTCGAGCCGGGGTGATAGAGATCGCCGCCGATGGTGCGATTAAAGAGCGGGTTATCAGGATCGCCCTCGAGCTCGGCGTAGTTAGCGATGACCTGTGCGTTGCTATTGAGCGAGAGCAGGCTCGGATCGTAACTGGGGCTGGACGCCATGGCCAGAATCTCGCCGGTCTCGTAGTCGAGGGCAACTGCGGCCCCTTCGAAGCCCGCGAGGCCCTCCCAGGCGACCGCCTGCGCCTCTGGCAGTATCGTGGTTTCGACCGAGTTGCCCTGCGGCTCTTCGCCCGTTATGGTGCGCAGCAGTCGCGTGAAGAACTGCGAGCCGCTGAGCCCCGAGAGCTGCTGATTCATCGCTGACTCGAGCCCCGTCATGCCCTGATAGCGCGAGAAGTAGCCGGTGATCGGCGCATACATGGGCCCATCAGCGTACTGGCGCTGGAATCGGAACTCGTCTCCGGTCGGAGTCGAGTATGCGACCGGGTTGCCGGCGACGAGGATCGATCCTCGCTCGACCTTGTAGCTGTTTTTGATGCTGCGCTGGTTGTACTCGTTGTCACGCAACTCATCGGCTGCCACAAACTGAATCATGGTGACCGAGAAGAAGAGCACGATGAACATCGCGAACACGGTGCGCGAGATGGCCTTTAACTGCTTGTTCATGAGCGAATCACCAGCTTCGGGCGGTTGCGCACGGAGTTTGACATGCGCAGCAACAGGGCGATGATGATCCAGTTCGACACCAGCGACGAGCCGCCGGCTGCGAGAAACGGCAGCGTCAGGCCGGTCAGGGGAATGACGCGGGTCACGCCGCCGACCACAATGAACACCTGCAGCGCGATCGCGAACCCAAGGCCCGCTGAGAGCAGCTTGCCAAAGTCATCCTGGCCCGCGAACCCGATGCGCAGCGCGCGGCCGATGAGCAGCAGGTACGCGGCGAGAATCATGAACAGGCCGATGAGGCCCAGCTCTTCACCGAGGCTTGCAAAAATGTAGTCGTTCTCGGCAAAGGGGGTGTCGGTGGGGAAGCCCTGACCCAGGCCGGTGCCGGTCATGCCGCCATTAGCCATGCCAAAGAGCCCCTGCACAAGCTGATAGCTCGCGCCGAGCGGATCAGCGAAGGGGTCGAGCCAGTTCGCAAAACGGTTGCCCACATAGCTGAGCGTCTGGCTCGCAATGATGCCACCCGCCAAGAACAGACCCACGCCGATGACGACCCAGCCGGCACGACCGGTCGCGAGGTAGAGCATCGAGACGAACAGGCCGAAGTAGAGCAGCGAGGTGCCGAGGTCGCGCTGAAACACGAGCACCGCCATCGCGAGCAGCCAGAACACTATGATTGGGCCGAGGTCGCGACCGCGCGGAAACCTGATCCACAGCACCTTCTTGCCCACCATGGAGAGTGCGTCGGCGTTGCGCACCAGGTAGCCGGCGAAGAAGATTGCGAGCAGAATCTTTGCGATCTCGCCCGGTTGAAAGGTGAAGGAGCCGATGCTGATCCACACCTGCGCACCGTTGACCTCGAGCCCGAGGCCCGGCACCATCGGCAAGAGCAGCAGGATGAGCGCGCTCAACCCAAACAGGTAGGTGTAGCGGTAGAGCATGAGGTGGTTGCGCACCACGGCGAGCACCGCAATCGCCGCAACCACGGCGATGGTTGCCCAGACCAGCTGGCGCACCGCGAACGAGTCCCAGCCGCTTTCGCCGTTGGCAAGGTCTATGCGGTAGAGCTGGGCGATGCCGAGGGTGTTCAACATGACCGCGATCGGCAGAATCAGCGGATCGGCGTCGGGGGCCGTACGGCGCACGGTGAAGTGCAGGCCCAGCACCGCAAGAATGAACAGCGCGCCCGTCGGTGCGAGGGTCGTGGTGATGGTTTCGTTGATGGTGAGGTCGACAATCATCACCGCCGCAACGCCGACGATCAACGCGAAAACGATGAGGGAGAGCTCCAGGCCTCGCAGTAGGCGCGGCGCGCGAATCGCGGTGATGCGCTGCAGCACCGTTTCGCTGGTGCGCGGGTTTTTCTGCTTGGTCTCGGTCACGGCTCTTGCACCCCCAAGCGGGTGACAATGTCGCGGGCCTCTGTGAGCGACCCCGCGCTCAGCGTGCGCTCGACCTGGCGTCGTTCGAGCCCGTCGAGTGCGCTCAGCGGGATCTCGGTGTTCTCGGCCACCGAGCTCAGCGAGAGCGACCCGATGCCCTGCTGCACACCGCGATAAATGATGACGGTCTCGCCATCGGTGCCAACGAAGTAGCGGGTCTGGGTCCACTGGTAGCCCACGGCGAGCCCGCCGAGCAACACAGCGACGACGGCAAGCAGGCCAACCGCCCAGAACAAGCGGCGCCTGCGGTTGCGCCGTTTCGTTTCGGCGATGAGCTCTTGCAGGTACTCGTCAACGCGCGGCTCGAAGTGGCTCTCTTCGGCCGGCTGTGCGCGCCGCACGACACGACGTCGACCCATCAGCCGCATGCGGGCGGTGCTGATCCCAGCGCCCTCATCATCGGGTTCGGTGGTAGCTGAGCCCGCGAGTCGGGGAGTGCCGGGAGTGCTGTGCGACTCGGGGTCGTCATGCGTTTCAACGAGGGTGACCGTCACGTTGTCTGGCGCGCCGAATGAGAGACTCTTGTCGATGAGCGCGTCGACGGCGCCCTGCAGCGACGTGCGTCGCACCAGAATGCGCTCAATATCGTCGTCTTCGACGTACCCGCAGAGACCGTCTGAACACAGCAGCCAGAGATCACCGGGACGTGTCTCGAGCACCTCGGTGTCAATGTCAGGCGAACTGTCGACATCGCCGAGCACGCGCATCAGCACTGAGCGGCGCGGGTGGGTTTTCGCCTCTTCTTCGGTGATGCGGCCACTGTCGACAAGGCGCTGCACAAACGTGTGATCCTTGGTGACCTGTCGCATTCTGCCGTCACGCAGCAGGTAGAGGCGCGAGTCGCCAATGTGGGCGAGCGCGAGTTGGTTGCCCACCGTGAAAAACCCGCAGAAAGTGGTGCCCATGCCAGAGAGCTCGGGGCGCTCGCCGACGGTGGCGCGCAGCATGCGATTCGCTTTGAGCAGTGAATCAGCGAGATAGGCGGCTGCCTTCGAGGGGCTCTCGGGGATCACCGCCGCTGAGGCATCATCGTCAGTGGTCTCGAGTGGTGGGTCAAGCCTCGCGATCGCGCGGGTGGTCAGCGCTGAGGCGACATCGCCGCCGGCGTGCCCGCCCATGCCGTCGGCAACCAGAAACAGGCGGTTGCCCGCATAGCCTGAGTCCTGGTTGTTTGAGCGGACCATTCCGACATGACTGCCGATGGCGCTCTCGAAGCCGACCGCCACGCTTAGGGCCTCAACTCAAACGTGGTCGTGCCGATCGTGACCGGCGTGTGGGTCGGCACGGAGACGGTGCCGACGACCCGACTGCCGTTGACCTTGGTGCCGTTGGTTGAGTCGAGGTCGGTGAGCAGCCATCGGTCACCGCTGCGCTGAAGCTTTGCGTGGTAGGTCGAGGTGTACTCGTCAACGATGGCAAGCGTGGAGTCGTTGCTGCGGCCGATAGTAATGACGTCATCGTCGAGCGGCAGCGTGGTGCCGGTTGCGGGGCCGGTCAAGATGACGAGCGTGCGCGGAGTGTCTGAGTCGGCCGCGGTGGGCAGCGCGCCACCTGATGGGGTGATCGGCGACGCAGCAGGGGCCGCTGCGGCTGCCACTACCGGTGCCGGTGCTGCGACGTCGGCGCCCTGGCGAGCGCCCGCTTCACCGGGGAGCTTGCGCACCGGCGCGCCAAACAGATCACTGCGCAGTGCGTAGACAATCGCCAAAATGAACAACCACAGCAGCAGCAAAAAGCCGATGCGCATGATCATGAGGGTGAGTTCACTCACAGGCCCCTCCAGAAATCTTCATCGATTGAGGGTGCGGTGTTGCTCGGTGTTGCGTTGCGTGGTGCAGAGCTGCGTGATGAGGGCTGCTGCGGCCCCGGGCGGGCTGCTCTGCTTCCGCCATCAGGCAACAACCGGAATGTCAGCTGTGTCTGGCCGATCGTAAACACCGTGTCGGGGCTCAGCGCTGCCTCACGAAAACGCTGGCCGTTGATCTTTGTGCCGTTCGTTGACCCAAGATCACGGGCGATGCCCGCCGTGCCATCCCAGATGAGCTGCAAATGCTGTCGTGATGCCGCGCCGTCGGTGACCCGAATGTCTGCTTCGCTGCCGCGCCCGACAATGGTTGCGCCCTTGCGCAGCGGGTGTCTGACCCCATCAACTTCGATCACAGCAACCCACGATACCGAGCCTTCGACCTGCGCCGCATCAATCTGCAACACACCTGTCGTCAGAGAGGAGTCGCGCTCGATCACCACACTCGGATCGCCGAGCAGCTGGTAACCCTGTCGCTTCGCGTGTTTGGCAACCACCGCAACGAGTTCGCGCTCAAGCGTGCCACCCATGCGCGCCAGCCGATCGGCGTCAGCGTCGCCAACGCGCACCACAAACGAGTTTGGTGCAAGCACGCGGTCGCGATCCACGATCACCGAGCCGATGTCGAGCTCGCGCTTGAGCGCAGCCGAGATCTCGACGGGCTGCACGCCCGACCGAAAGGTGCGGGCGAAGGCGCCATTGACGGCTCGTTCGAGCCCGCGCTCAACGCTGTCAAGAATGCCCATGGCTGTCGCCCTCCTTCGCAGACATGCTACCGGCATGTGCTTAAAGCATCGCGTGCACGCGAGGGGATGCAGGAAATGAGCCGGGATGGCAGAATCTCGACTGTGAACATGCAGCAGTTGCTCGAAGGAGCAAACCCCAGCCGAGAATCAGTGATGCAACGAAACTCGGTGACCGTGCTCGGCCCCAAAGATACACCAGTGCTCGTGTTTGCCCACGGGTATGGCACGGACCAGTCGACCTGGCGCAGTATCGCCGAGACATTCGCGGATGAGTACCGCGTCGTGCTCTTTGACTATGTCGGGTCGGGTGCGTCTGATCTCAGCTCGTATGATGCGCAGCGGTATGACTCGCTGAGCGGCTACGCGCAAGATCTCATTGAGGTCATCGATGCGGTGGGGGCCACCGATGTGCTGTTGGTGGCGCACTCGGTCAGCGGCATGATTAGCGCGCTCGCCTCAATAGAGCGACCCGAACTGTTCAAAAAGATCTTGATGGTGTGCCCGTCACCGCGCTACGTTGACGACGGCGACTATCTGGGCGGCTTCTCGCGTGACGATGTGCTTGGTCTGATCGCCGGTATCGAAGCGAACCAGCCCGCATGGGCGGCGTCTCTCGCGCCCGCGGTCACCAACCGTGATGACCTGCCCGAGGTCACCGACCGGGTGCGCGGTTATTTCGCGGCCACCCCGCAGCATGTGGCAAAGCACTTTGCGCGCGTCGTGTTTCTCAGCGACGTGCGTCACCGGCTTGCTGAGGTGCCCGCCTCGTGCGTGGTGCTGCAGTCGACCGGTGACATCATTTGCCCGCCGCACATCGGCAGCTATCTCAGGGATCACATTCGCGACTGCGAGCTCGTCGAGTTGAAGAGCGCGGGTCACTTTGTGCACCTCACCGAGCCTGCGCTGATCACCTCACACATCCAGGCGTTGCTGTGACAGATGTGTATGAGCAGCTGGTTGACCATGCCCCGGTAGGCCTGCTGACGATCTCGCTCGGTGGCGTGATCCTCGCCTATAACCGACGAATGGCAACGTGGCTACACGAGCACAACGGAGCCGAAACTGACACCTTTGTTGGTCGCAACATAGTGGACTGGCTCACGCCTTCAACGCGCATGCTGTATGAAACTCGGGTGATGCCGCAGATTCTCTCGACGGGAAGCGTGCGTGAGGCAGTGATTGAGATCAAAGGGCCCGACGGCTCCCGGGTGCCATTTTTGATGAACGCCGAGGTGGCTGAGGGAGACGGCGAGACGCACCTGCGGGCGGCGCTTCTCGCCGCACCGGGCCGCATCGCGTTTGAACGTGAGGTGGTGCAGGCCAGACACGACGCCGAAGTGGCGAGCGAGGCACTGTCGCTGATGCAGGATGCCACCAGCAAACTCGCGGTCGCGCAGGGTGTTGATGATCTTGGTGAGGTGCTGGTCGAGGCGGCCGGTCGAGCCACCCATGCTGCATGGACTTCAGTGCGCATCGAAGAAACCGTTGCTGACGGTATGTCGACGGTGATGCGCCAGTGGGGCACGGCCCCCGCTGGTGCGCTGCACGAGGAGCCATTTGTAACGGAGCAGTTCGTGTCCCGCAGTGTGGAAGAACTCACCCTGATGGTGCCCGAACACGGGCTGCCGCTCATCGCTGCAGGGGTGGAGTCGCTGGTGCTCACCCCAATCATCGACGTGCGAGAGGATGAGACGCGAGTCATCGGCGAGATCAGCTGTTGGTTTCGCCGGCCACGCACCCTTGAACCGCAGGTGCTGCACACCCTTGAGTCACTGGCTGTGCAGGCAGAGCTCGTGCTCGACCACCTAGCGCTGCAAGACCGCATTCGACATCGCGCCCTGCACGATGGTCTGACGGGGCTTGCAAATCGCATCTTGCTCGAAGAGCAGCTCGAACAGATTCTGTCGCAGAGTCGACGCAACCAGCAGGCCTGCGCCGTGCTCTTTCTCGACCTCGACGGTTTTAAGAAGATTAACGACCAGCTGGGCCACGCGGTCGGTGATGAGGTGCTGATCACCGTCGCGGATCGGCTGCGCGCGACCTGTCGCTCGGGTGAGGTGGTGAGCCGACTCGGTGGTGATGAATTTGTGATCGCCGCAGCAGACTTGGACGAAGAAGGCGCCGCGCAGCTCGCCGAACGAGTGTGGCAGGTCGTGCGGGCACCGCTCGAAGGGTCGGCCGCCGGCATGCCATTGTCGAGCAGTGTCGGTGTGATGACCTGGGATCCAGCGTCAGATGCCCCGACGCCAACCTCGTCGTCGCTGCTCGCTGCGGCCGACGCCGCGATGTATGAGGTAAAGCGCACGGGTCGCGACGCGGTGTTCATACGCGCGTGGCAAGGGTAGCGCCGAACCCAGCGCGGCTGACACCGTGACCGGCACGGGCTCGGCCTTGACATTTTGGTGGATCGGATGACGCTTGCTAAGCTAATCGAGTTATGCAGAACGAAAGTCCTGCGCAACAACTCGCGCGAGTGGCGGAATTGGCAGACGCGCTGGCTTCAGGTGCCAGTG
>LSQX01291149.1_pt1 | contig 41905 bp, 36 predicted proteins | sample 654561 | NCBI WGS metagenome assembly LSQX01 (sample SAMN04489861, study PRJNA283612) | anaerobic digester metagenome | isolation source: 4 biogas reactors fed with cattle manure at either 37C or 55C with and... | place: Denmark: Kongens Lyngby | collected 2014 | reverse complement strand
CTGGTGGCGCTTGGGATAATGCTAAAAAGTACATCGAAGGTGGCGCATTTGGTGGTAAGGGTTCAGATGCTCATAAGGCTGCTGTAGTTGGAGATACTGTTGGTGATCCATTCAAGGATACATCCGGACCTTCAATCAACATTCTTATCAAGTTGATGACAATCGTGTCACTTGTATTTGCACCTGTATTTGTACAGTTCGGCGGATTCCTATTCTAATAGGGTGAAGCAATAAATATTGAAATATTAAATGTGGAGTAGGGCAAACCTACTCCACATTTTTTCGGATATTGATTATTATGTTATGCTATGTTCGCATTCAAAGTTGCTATGGCAAAGACATGATTGTAATTATTGCTTGTTAAAGAATGAATCGATATTATGCCTTGCTAGGCTATCTATTAAATTACAATTATTAAATGCATCTTCAAGGTCTATGCCATAGCATACCATTCCATGGTGCGACATAAAGCATCCTTTTGAGTGGTTATCTGATATTGCTCGAGCAATATTTTTAGCTAATTTATCGGTTCCGCCGCGTCCATATTCTGCACAAGGAAAGATTGAACCAAGTTTATCTTTAACTAGTGAATCGTCAATTATCATATCCTTATTACATGCCGCATAAATGCAAGGATAGGTAGAATGTGTATGAATAATTCCACCTGCATCAGCATTATTTTTATATATTAATGCATGTAAAAATTTTTCAGATGTTGGTTTATTCTCGCTAGGATCATATTCTAAAGTATTAATCTTCACTTTTACCATATCTGAAGTCGTGAGTGTTAAATAATCCATTCCGGAGGGAGTGCAAATCATATAGTCATTATCAAGTCTTGCCGAAATATTGCCCCATGTACCTTGCACAAGATCCTCTTTAACAAGTCTAATTCCATATTCTACAAGAGCTTCTCTTACTCTATGCTCGTCCTTCGATTTCATTTTGAGACTTCCTTTCGTTTGCTGAATAGTATTTCTTGTAATTTCTTCTCTCCAAAATCCCAATAATTGGATTTATCGATTTTGCACCACCTAGAGCTACTGACTTTACGACAATTTCTGCATTTTTTTCCATAATTGAGAGGCAAGTAAATGCTTCATAAAGTGTAAAGCCACAGCAAATAGCCTTACCATCGTTATTCTTCTTTGAATTCTTAATCATACATGAGCCACCAAAATGAACAGCCTTCGAAATGGCATTACTATTATTGTTTACGATTCGAGTTTTGTAACCTCCAATCATACTGTAGTCATCAATTACAGTTGTCATAGTTCTTCCAGCATCAATTATCTGCCCAACATAAGTAGGTCTGCATATAATTATAGAATTGTAGTCAGACTCGGTAAGAACCTTTGCGAGAATATCGTTAGAAGAGGAGATTTCTTTGATTTGAGAGCTTTTAATGTCCAAATCGAGTCTTAGTTCGTAAATTGATTTATTTCGCTTAAAAAGAATTTTATCGCCTTCACAAATTTTAAAACCCTTCTCTTTAATTTGAGTTGCATAACTTAAGATATTTTCATAATTTACCATTCTCATCACCATCCATAGTAAAAATCATTTGACTGAATTTATTGATAAAATTATCTCATTTAATATCTGATTTTTCAAGTTGCCCAAGATTGATAAGATTAATCATTTTTTAAACGTAATCCACAGGAATTGAATAAAACCATAAAACATGCTAAAATAAGACATTATTTTTATGAATAATTACAAAAGCACAGGGAGGAATGTTTATGTTAAATAAGCTAGAAGAGATTCGTAAATCTGGATTAGAGAAAATTCAGAATGCTGCGTCTCTTGACGAATTACAGAATATTAGAAAGAATTTGACAGGTAAGAAAAGTGAACTTCAGGAAGTTCTAAAGAGCCTAGGAGCACTTGAGCCTGACATGAAGAAATGTGTTGGCATGAAGGCCAACGAGGTTAAGACATTTTTCAATAATATGATTAATGAACACGAAGGAAAACTGGTTAAGTCAGCAAGTGTTACAGACGAGGAAATCGATCTAACACTTCCAGGAAAACCGGTTTCTTCTGGCGCACTTCATCCAATAACGCAGATGTGCTATGATTTAAATGATGCTTTTTTATCCCTAGGCTTTGAATTATATAACGAAGATGATATTAGTAGTGAGGAATTTGCCTTTGATAATCTGAATTTCCCGGCAGATCATCCTGCTAGACAATCAATGGATACATATTGGATTGAGGGTACAGAAGACAAGGAGGGTTGCGAGAGACTTTGCTTAAGACCGCACCTTACTGGTGGATCTGTTAGATATCTTCTTGAGAAGGGTGCTCCTTGTCGTATGATTTATCCGGGAAGAGTATATAGAAATGAGAATACTGATGCTCGTCATGAAAGAGCTTTTTTCCAATACGAGGCTCTAATTGTAGATAAGAACTTATCTTTTTCATCCGGAATGGTAATGATTCAGACAATTCTTCAGAAGGTTTTTGGCCGTCATGTAAATGTTAGAATGAGAGAAGGTTTCTTCCCATTTACTGAGCCTGGCTATGAAATTGACATGGAATGCCTTGTTTGCGGCGGTAAAGGATGCAGAGTTTGCAATCAGAATGGTTGGATTGAGGTAATGCCTGGTGGTGTAATCCATCCAAATGTACTTAGATCTGCTAACCTAGACCCAGAAGAGTGGACAGGCTTCTATACAAATATTGGTCTAGATAGACTTGTAATGATGCGTTATGGAATCGATGATGTAAGATTCTTCCATAGTGCTGATCTTAGATTCTTAAATCAGTTCAAGTAAAATAGGGGGAGGTAAAGAAAATGAATATTTCATTAAATTTCATTAAGAGATTTGTTGATATTCCGGCAGAACTGAAGTCGGAACAAATTGCATATGACCTCACTATGAGAACTGTTGAGGTTGAAGGTATCGAGAAGACTAGAGACAAATTTAATAACATTGTTGTTGGTCAGATTAAAGAGGTTAAAGCACATCCAAATGCTGACGCTCTTCGTATTTGCATTGTTGATGTAGGTGATGGAGAAGACAAGCAGATTGTATGTGGAGGTTCGAACCTATACGAAGGTGAGAAGGTTGTAGTTTCCAAGCCTGGTTCAATGGTTGTATGGCATGGAGAGGGTGAGCCTGTAAAAATCAAAGAGACAAAGATGAGAGGCGAGGCTTCTTATGGCATGATCTGCGGTGCTACTGAAGTTTATCTAGACGACTACTTCACACTAGAAGACGAGAGAATGATTGTAGACTTGTCAGACTATGATTGTGTCCCAGGACAGTGTGTTGCTGAAGTATTTGGCCTTGATGATGTAATTCTTGAGGTAGATAACAAATCACTTACAAATAGACCTGATTTATGGGGGCATTACGGTATCGCAAGAGAAATCGCTGCTATATACGAGCTCGATTTCAATGAGCTTCCTGCATATACACCAGACAAAAGTCTTCCATCATATGATATTGAGATTCTTAACTCTGACAAATGCCCTCGATATATGGGTATTAGAATAGATAACCTATGCAAGAAGGAGTCTCCAGCTTGGATGAAATCACTAATCACAAATGCTGGAATGCGTCCAATTAATGCTATAGTAGATATTACAAATTTTGTGCTATTATCTATCGGACAACCTACACATGCTTTTGACAGCACACATGTTGACGATAATAAGATTATTGTAAGGAATGCAAAACATGGCGAGACTCTATTACTTCTTGATGAACTTGATTTGGATCTTACAGATGATGATCTAGTAATTTGTGATTCTAATAAGCCACTTGCACTAGCAGGTATCAAGGGCGGTAAGTATGATTCAATTCTTGATGATACAAAGAGTGTTCTCCTTGAGGTTGCTAATTTCTCAGCTTCAACAATTCGTCAAACTGGAAGACGCTTTGATGAGAAGACTGATGCATCCATTAGATATGAAAAGGGTATAGACACACAAAGAGTAGATATTGCTGCAGCTATGGCGCTAAAATTATTCAAGGAGATTTTCCCAGAAAGCGAAGTTGTTGCATTCTGCGATAATTATCCAGTGGAGACAAAGCGCTCAGTTATCGAAGTTAGTAAGGCATTCTTGGATGAAAGACTTGGTAAAGTACTTTCACAGGATGTTATTGAAGGCATTCTAAGAAGATTAGGTTATGATGTTACATTTGAAAATGGTGTATATACTTGCATAGCTCCAACATGGAGATCAACAGGTGATGTAGGTATTAAGGATGATGTAATGGGAGATATTGCTAGACTGTTAAGCTATGAAAGCTTTGAGGCTAAGCCACTTCCTGTAAACTTTGAACATTCTGTTAACCAGATAGATAAGACTTTGGCTCGCCGTTTAAGGGAATTCCTTGCTTATAGATGTGGATTTAATGAGATTTTCACATATCCATGGGTAGAGGATAGATATCTAAATGCAGCTGATGTGGATTTGGATTCTTGTGTTAAGTTGTCAACTCCACCATCACCAACTACTGCTAATTTAAGACCTTCATTGGTTCCAGGAATGCTTGAAGCAGTTGAGAAAAATATTAGATATTTTGATGAGTTTAAGATATTTGAAGCAGCTCAAATCTTTGAAAAAGGGGAATATCATCCTTCAAACGATAGGGAAATACTTCCAATTCATAGAAATATGCTTACAGGAGGCGTTGTAGGCAAGGATGCAAAGGATATTTTCTTCCAAGTAAAGGGTGTAATTGAGGCAATGCCTTCATATTGTCACGCTGAAGGATTTAAGTTTAACCAGACAGCTAAACCAACCTGGGCAGACGAAAAGGTGTGGTTAAATGTATGCTTGGACAATGAAGTTGTTGGCGCTATTGGTCTTTTATCTGTATCAGCTTTATCAGAAGCAGGTATTAAAAGAACAAATGTTGCAGCTTTCGAAATCGATACTGATAAACTGGTTGCATTCCCATCAAGAACAAACGAGTTTAAGCATTTGCCACAATATCCACTCGTTGAGAAGGACTTGTCACTATTAGTTGACGAAACTATGAGCTGGAAGCAAATTGAAGAATCAATTGATAAGATGGTAAAAGAAGTAACTTTCGTGGAAGAGTATAGGGGTGAGCAAATTCCAGACGGAAAGAAATCCATTATGCTCAGTGTAAAATTTGGAAATGATGATAGCACTATGACATCAAAACAAATTGACAAAAAGATGGTTGGAATAATTAAACAGCTTGAGAAAAAGTGTAAGGCAATTTTGAGAGAAGATTAATTATCAATAGCACTTTCTACAAAATCAAATTGAATATTGTTTGAATAATTTAAATATCAGATACAAGGAGAGTCTTGTGTCTGATATTTTTTTAGATTTAATGGATATGTTAATAGTCAAGGGTAGTCCTAGTTTTGAAATATAACTATTCCTAAAATCATAATTTTGGGAATAGTTAATGCCGCATATTTTCGTTTTTAGGCTTCTTATAGAATCCTGTCTACTACTGATACCTTCTCATATCTTATCAAAAAGTACAAATAACCGAGATTTGCAAATTGAGGATGAATCGTAGCAAATATCGGTTATCTATACAATTTATAAAATACATTTATCTAGACATCAATTATTTCCAATCTTAATAAAGAATACAACCTCTTATGGTATGACCTTACAATATAAAATCGCTTAAATCGAAAATATTTGATGAGACTAGCAACTAATTAATTGGAACAAATATTTTATCTCCTGCTTTAATATCACCTGACTGGATTTCATTAATCTCACAGATATCTTTTACAATAGTTCTGATATCAACAGATCCTTCTGCATAATCTGATGCAATTTCCCATAGAGTATCATTCTCAGCAACTTCAACCTGGACATATGTATCATATGACGAAGCCTCAGTCTGTGTTATAGAGAAAACTCCTACGAAGCTAAATACAAGAATCATAGTAGATATTAGAATAAATAGGAAGAATCTAATAGGTGAAACAATTTTAATATTTTTATTCATGACAGTATCTCCTTTATATAGTTATATAGTCTGTTGCTTTTTTATAAGCAATAATAATTAAATAGTCTTAAATATTTAAAACATATGTTCTTTATGAACCAATTATAAACACGCGTTCTCTTTTTGTCAACAAAAAAAGAACATATTTTCGAAATATGTTCTAATTGTTATTTACTTATCTATATATACTAAAACAACGGATTGATTTGCTGTGCTATAACTACTTCTTAAATAATTGATTTAGATAGTCTATTTAACTAAATCGAAAAATTCCGCATCTATAAATACAGCTAGTTCTTGAGGATCAATTATTATCTGGACTCCCCTTTTACCAGCAGAGAAATATATCTCGTCATAAAGAATTGCTGTCTCATCAATAAATGTAGGGAACTTTTTCTTCATTCCAATCGGAGAACATCCGCCTCTGATATAGCCTGTAAGCCCAAGTAGTTCCTTTGTGTGAATCAATTCAATTGATTTGCTATTGGATACTTTTGCAGCCTTCTTCAAATCCAAATTATCAGGAGAAGGTATAACAAATACCAATAAATTATTATGGTTATCTCTTGCCACTAAAGTCTTAAATACTATTTCTTCATCAACACCTAGAAGCTTGGCTGCGTGGACACCAGACAGATCTTCTTCATCTACTGGATATTCTGACATTTTGTAAGTGATTCCAGCTTGATCTAGCTGTCTCATAGCATTAGTCTTATCTTTAATTGTACTTTTGTTTTTTCCTGCCATTTTAAGAACTCCAATGATAAATCTATTAACTAATGGTAAAGGTTTTCTAATCTTTATGCCTTTTTTCTTTTTTTCTTATTCATTTCATCTTCAAGATGGTCAATAAGCGCAAATATTTTATTTCTCAGCAAGTAACATACTATTAATATTACTATAACGACCGCTGCAAAAATTCCCAAAGCAAGATATTGACCTTTTCCGATAAATGCTCCCATTATCAAGCTACCGAGAATTCCAGGCGAACGGCCAATCGTTGACACAATAAGATATTGCTTGAAGTCAATTTCCGAGATACCGGCAACATAAGATACTAAATCCTTAGGAAGTCCCGGTATAAGGTAAATTATGAACACAATCAACAAAGATTTGCGGCTATTTAATTTAGAGTGATACTGCTGTACCCTTTCTTGCCCAAATAGTAGATGCATTGCGTCCTTCCCGAGAACCTTCGCAATATAGTATGTTAATGCAGTACCTATAGCAACACCTATTATAGATAGAATAAACCCTATTAAAACTCCATACATGTAGCTAGATGCAATCTGTATAGGTTGTCCTGGAATAATACAAATTACTACTTGAATTATTTGAACAGCAATTATATACAGGAAGTTCTGCCACTTGTTATCTTCAATCATTCTAGGGAGATTATTCATCCAATCTTGATTGAATAGTGTATCTTTAGCAAAATAATATGCAATAATAGGCAACAAAACTAGAACGATTATAAGGATAAAAAGTTTTCCGAAAATAATCAGTCTCTTTCTCCTCGACGATTCGTTCACATTTGAACGAGCATCTTGGATTACGCCTTTCATTTCTTTTTTGATTTGTTTATTTTTGCCCATAGCTTTAACCAAATTCTATTTGAGAGTAATTAACCCATCCTTGTAAAGTTTATCTATACTCTTTATTACACCATATTTTGAGTGCTCGTATGTGAGGCCTCCTTGAAAATATGCAATATATGGTTCTCTTAGGGGTGCATCCGCACTTAATTCAATTGAAGAGCCTTGAACAAATGCTCCAGCGGCCATTACAACTTTGTCTTGATAGCCGGGCATATCCCAAGGCATCGGTGTGACATAAGCATCAATTGGGGAAGCTGATTGAACAGCTTGGCAGAACGACACCTGCTTGTCTGGATCCTTAAATTTAATAGCTTGAATAATATCACTTCTTTTTGCAAAAGCCTTTGGAACAACTTCGTATCCTAGGCTGTCATATATTACTCCACATAGCATCGCGCCCTTAACTGCAGCATTTACAACCTTTGGAGATAAGAAAAGACCTTGAAGAACATTCCTATTCTGGCCATATGTTAAGCCGCATTCTGAACCAATGCCCGGACAAGTAAGCCTAAAAGCAATTCTGTCAATTAAGTCTTGTCTTCCTGCAATATATCCACCTGACAGAGCCAAGCCACCGCCTGGATTTTTAATAAGAGACCCTGCAATTACATCTACGCCAAAATCAGTAGGTTCATATGTATCTACAAATTCACCATAGCAATTGTCCGCCATTACGATAATGTCAGGATTAATTGAGTGAACTAAGTCTGTTACTGCTCTCATGCTATCTAGTGAAATAGCAGGTCTCCAATCATATCCAGTTGATCTTTGCATTGCAACTACCTTAGTCTTCTCCGTAATTGCCGCTTTGATTGCATCGAGATCGACATCCATATTTTCATTTAAAGGTACATCATTATACAAAACACCATAATCTAGCAGAGTTCCGGTAAACTCCCCCTCCTTCTGCCCAATAACACTGTGAAGAGTATCATATGGTGAACCTGTAGCGTAAATAAGTTCATCGCCTGGCTTCAATAGCCCAAGAAGTGTAGTAGCAATTGCATGTGTTCCGTTTACAATATTAGGTCTTACAAGAGCTGCTTCAGTATGGAAAACACTGGCATATACACTTTCAACATGTTCACGACCCGAATCATCATATCCATAGCCAGTGTTCCAGTTGAAATGAGTTGCATTAATATGATTGTCCTGAAAAGCTTTTAGTACCTTTAATTGGCATATAGAAGTAATTTCATCCATATGAGCGAACTGTGCAGATAACTTTGATTCAGCGTCACTGACAATCTCAATAACTTTCTTATCAATATCGAAATCTTTTACTAAATAATCGTTATAAATCGACAAACCTTAGTCCTCATCCTTTCTTTCGAGTTCCCATTCCATATCATTTACGAGGTCCCTCTTTGCATTCATTCTGTGTGATGCATATAGTTGCGTAGTTGTAACTTGCTCATGATCGAGCAATGATTGCACATCAAAAATCGAATTTCCTCGCCCAATCAAACTTGTCGCCGCAGTTGCGCGAAGTTTATGTGGACTGTAGCCACCTTTGCGAGAAGTATTCAATGCAATCGAAGTATATTTCTTAACAAGTTCTCGTATTGCTCTAACCGTCATGCGCTTACCCTGTAAGGACAAAAACAATGCATCTTCATCGGCTTCATTTTCGCATGTAACGAGATTTCTTTCATTTTTGATATAATCCTCTACAACGGCCTGAACAGACCTGTTAAGAGGCATAATTGATTCTTTATCGCGCTTTCTATATATCTTAAATTCTCCCCTTGAGAAATTAAACGAAGATACATTCAGTTGCTCAAGTTCGCTAAGTCGAAGTCCATAGGTAACAAAAATTATCAAAATCGCTTTGTCCCTTAGTTTGGTCTTCTCCCAGTATGACCTTTCGTGATCAGTTAATCCTTCGCCAGTTGCAACTGCATCTAACATAACCATAACCTCGTCATCTTGTAATGCCTTTATTTCTCGTTCTCCCGGCTTTTGTACCTTAATTGGATTAAACCCATCTGTAATATTTTTCTCTACTATACCGTCTCTATAAAGCTGTTTAAACATTACCGATATAGAAGATTTTTTTCTAGAAAGCGTCTTATTGTTATTATTGTAAATTGTCTTATTCTTACCATCGTCGACAACATAACTTCTGCAATAATCAATGTAGAGATTGACATCTGCTGCTTGCACCAAGTTCAATTCATCTGAAGTAATTCGGCGTGTTTCAGTTGCTTTTGTTAAATCTGTCTCTTCGATGAGATAGGTCATGAAATATTTGATATCTCTTAAATATGCAAGTCTTGTAGATGGCAACACATTGCTTTTGAGATACATAAAATATGAGCGCAAAAAAGATGGAAGTTCCTTCTCGAGTGCAGCACATTCGAGAAAAATCTCATTTTGCTTATTAATAATATTATCCGGTTTATCGCTTTTGTTGTGCGAGCGGTAATTATCGTTATTGCTCATTTTCTTTGCTCTTTTTTAAAAAATTATTATTTATATGCTAGTATTCTTAGCACTGCGCTCTTTTCTGGTTCTTCTGGGCTTGTTTCAATCCAGTTCACAAAATCATATCGTTTCAACCAAGTAATCTGTCGCTTTGCATAATGGCGTGAATTCTTCTGTATCTCAGTAGCAGCATCCTTCAGCGTGCATGCTCCAGCGATATATGGAAGCATTTCTTTATATCCAATCGCCTTAGTCATAATTGGAGTCTCAACTGAGTAACCTCTGTCAACGAGATCTCTAATTTCTTTCTCTAGCCCACTTTTAAGCATTTGAAGGACACGATGATTAATTCTTTCATATAGAATCTCTCGTTTCATAGTAATTGCAAAAAACTTAAAATTATAATTCTCATTAAGTGGACATTCTTTAAGATCCTTGATGCCATCGCCTAATTCAAAAGCTTCGATAGCTCTAATTACTTTTCTAGAATTATTAGGATGGATTCTTTCTGCAGCTTCTGGATCGACAGCGCTCAAATAAGAATGCATATAATCGTTGCCCATTTTTTCAGCTAATGCTTCTAGTTCTGTTCTTCTGCAACCATCATCACCGGCCCCTCCGAAATCCATATCAAATAAAATAGAATTCATGTATAGGCCTGTACCACCAACAACAATTGGAACTTTTCCTCTTGCAATAATGTTGTCTAATGTTGCATATGCAAGCTTCTGGTAAATTGCAACAGTCATATTGTAATCTGGATCTACAAGGTCGTAAAGATGGTGAGGAATCTCATTTAGTTCCTTAGTGCTTGGTTTTGCACTTCCAATATTTAGGCCCTTATAGACTTGAACTGAATCACAATTTACTATTTCACCATTTACCATCTTGGCTAACTCAATTGCAATATTACTTTTACCGACCGCAGTCGGGCCTGATATTACATAAACTGTTCTGTCTTTATTCATATATATCTCCTATCATTTTCTTCTAAAGGCTCTCTCAAGCTCGTATCTTCGTACTTTAATGAAAGTAGGCCTTCCATGAGGACACGAATACGGATTCTTACAATTTGCCAATTCTGCAATTAATTCCGATATCTCTTCATTTGATAAAACGTCATTTGCTTTTACTGCAGACTTGCATGACCTCATAATAATTTTGTCAATCACTGCTCTATTGCATTCAGTTGTTTTAATATAGCCAAGCTCGTCCAAATAGTTCTTTACAAGCCTGTCAGCCTCACCCAAATCCATATAGCTTGGAATTTCCTTAATAATAAAGCTACCTTCTCCAAAATCTTCAATCAGATAACCCATTTGATTGAGAACTTGCATCCACGTCCTATCCATATTATACACGTCCATGCTTGCTTCTACCAGAATTGGAGTCAGAATCGGTTGAGAATGCTTCTCCGAATTGTCATACATTTCCATAAGTCTTTCATAGAAAATTCTCTCATGAGCCGCATGCTGATCGAGGATAAAGAGATTATCTTTACTCTCAGTAATTATAAATGAGTTAAAAACATAGCCTTTTACATAAATATCGTCAAAATCGAATGGCACATTAATTTCTTCTTGAAGTTTAATAATTGGCATATCGTCAAGCTTGTCTTTAGCGATTGTATCAGTTGGAACATCTAGTTTATTACCACTATATTCTAATTCTTTTTCACCTAGGTTACTTAAGAAATCTCTTATCCCTATTCTATTATCATCTTTTAATTTTTCATTTATTGTTAATGATTCGGCTATTTCTGCTCTTTCAAAAGGTGTGTCAATAATATTAGAAGCAGTATGCTCACTTTGGTTAAAGGCATGAGGGATTGCACCCTCCCTATCCATCACAGAATGAACGGCTGCTGCTATTCCATTAATAATTTCATCCGAATGGAGGAATTTGACTTCCATTTTGCCAGGATGAATATTTACATCAATTGCATCAGCCTCGACAGTTACAAAGATAATTGCTATTGGGAATCCGGCAAATACTCTATCTCCGTAACCTTTCTCTAAGCCTGCTTGAATATCTTTGCTATCAACAATTCGACCATTTACAAAGAAAATCTGTCCTTTGCGACTAGTCTTCGTAGTGCCAGGGTCTGAAATATATCCTTTTACAACGCTATTTTCAACTTTAATTAGTTCTGAAAAATCATTACTTGGATAGACATCCCTAATTGTAGAAAGGTAATTATTATCACCTGCAGTATTTATAACAAGCTTAGGCCCGTTATATACCATGAACTTAATACCCGAATAGTAAATGGCTAATTTTTGTAATAGCTCAATAATAGCTGAGGCCTCTCTTGCATCTGAACCCATAAACTTTCTTCTAGCAGGTGTGTTGTAAAAAACATCTTCGACTACAATCGTGGTTCCAATATTTGCGCCAATCAAGTCTTTACTAATTACCTGTCCACCATGCATCACAAGTCTCATCGCGGCCTTTTCATCTGCAGTCCTAGTAATTATGCTAAGTCTTGAAATTGCAGATATACTCGCAAGAGCTTCACCTCGAAAACCAAGGCTCACAATATGATTTAAATCATCTATGCTAGAAATTTTACCTGTAGCATGTCTTAAAAATGCTATCTCGACTTCATCGGCCTGTATTCCACAACCATTATCAGTTACTCTAATGTAAGATTTGCCACCATTTCTAATTTCGATAACAATTTTATCTGCACCTGCATCAATAGAATTCTCAACAAGTTCCTTTATTATTGAAAGCGGTCTTTCGATTACTTCACCGGCAGCTATTTTGTCGGCAATAAAACTATCTAAAACTTTAATCATCTAGATCACCTCGAATCAATTTAACATCATCAATTAAATCCGAAAGTATTGTCATAGCTTTTATTGGCGTAATGCTGTTAATATCCGTAGATAGAATTTTTCTTGATAGTTCTTCGTATTGCTCTGAATTAACATTTTCAGCTAAATAGGAGTTCTCTGTCTTATCTTCTAGAAAACTAAGCTGTTTGCCTATCTCATCTGCTTTCAAAGCGTGAGCTTCAAGTTCCCTAAGCTTAATTGCAGCATTTTGCCTGATCTCAAGCGGAACACCGGCAAGCTTTGCCACATGAATTCCGTAACTTTTACTAGCAGGACCATCAATAATGTTATGCAAAAAAACTACATTTTTCTGGTCTTCCGTTACTGAAACCGACAAATTGTGAATATTGTCATATTCGCTAGCTAAATCTGTTAACTCATGATAATGCGTAGCAAACATTGTTCTAATGCAATTATCTTGCTTGCAAAGGAAAAGACAAGTTGCCCATGCTATCGATAGCCCATCGAAGGTACTTGTGCCTCGACCAATTTCGTCAAGTATTATTAAACTCTTAGAAGTTGCATTTCTAAGAATATTTGCTAGCTCGCTCATTTCAATAAAGAATGTTGACTGTCCATGCGAAAGATTATCTGATGCGCCTATTCTAGTGAATACTCTGTCAACAACACCAATTGTGGCCTTGTCACAAGGTACAAAGCAGCCAATTTGAGCCATGAGTACAATAATTGCCGTTTGCCTCATATAGGTTGATTTACCGGCCATATTAGGACCTGTAATAATCAGCATATTTCTATCGTTGTTATCAATAAGTGTATCATTTGCAACGAAAAGGCCCGCCCCTATCAGCTTCTCGACTGTTGGATGTCTGCCATTCTGTATATCAATTAAATCCTCTTTGTTAACTAGTGGCTTAACATAATTATTTTCTATTGAAACCTTTGCGAATGATATAAGGACATCGGTTAATGCAATTGCGTAAGAAGCTTTCTGTAATTCAACAATATATGGTTCAATCGTATTTCTTATTTCAGCAAACAATTCATATTCCAGCTTATTAATCTGAACCTCAGCTGTAAGGACAAGACTCTCTTTATCTTTAAGTTCTGGTGTAATATATCTTTCATTGTTAACTAAAGTCTGTTTGCGGATATAATCTTCTGGAACCTTAGAAGTCATTCCTTTACTTACATCTAGATAATAACCAAACACTTTATTATATCCAACTTTAATAGTCTTAATTCCAGTTCGTTCTCTTTCGGATGCCTCAAGTCCGGCAATCCATAATTTGGCATCTTTAATAGAAGCTTTCAATTCATCTAGCTTATCTGAAAAACCATCTTTGATAATTCCGCCGTTGGTAATTATGTGAGGTGGCTCATCAACTATTGCCCTATCAAGATAATTATAAAGTTCATCGTAGTTGCCAATATTGTTGCATATATCATTTACTAAGACAGAATCCAATGATTGTAAAGCATTATGTATTGCAGGTAGTTCGCCAAGTGTCACCTTTAAAGCTACCAAATCTTTGGCATTTGCTCTCTTACTTGCAATTCGAGCAGTTAATCTTTGAAAATCATATACATGCTTAAGTGACTCAGACACCTCTCTCATACAAGATTGGTTTGAACAAAAGCACTCAACCGCATCAAGCCTATTGTTAATTGCAGAGGCATCCTTTAATGGTTCTTTAAGAAATGACTTAAGCAACCTGGCGCCCATAGCGGTTTTAGTTCTATTAAGAGTTCCAAATAATGATCCTTTAGTCTCCCCGTCGTATAGTGTTTCAAGTAACTCAAGATTTCTAATTGTCGAGCGGTCTAATTGCATCGAATCCTTGACATTCTTGATTACTAACTCAGTGATTTGATTAGGCGATTGCTTTTGAGTGTCAATAAGATACATCAAAAGAGAACCAACGGCGCATATTGCCGCTTTGTCTCCATCAATTCCAAGTGAAATAAGAGAACTCACATTAAAGTGATTATTAATAATTCTCGTACAATCTTCTTCATGAAAATATGGTTTCTCAAACCCGCTCAAAAGTGCTGCAACTCCAGATTTATCAAGTTCCTCCTCAATATAATCCTTGCAGGCGGACTGACAAATCACTTCTTTTGCCATATACTTGCTTATTTCAGAGGCAAGAAGATCTTCGGAAGATGCTCTATCAAAACTCATGCAAAATAGCTCTCCTGTTGATATATCAGCAAAAGCTAAGCCTGTATTTTCTGAATCTACAAACACCGATGCTATGTACACATTATCAGAACTATTAATACCTCCTGAGAAATCTAAAGTTCCGGGGGTAATGACTCTGATAACATCTCTTTCGACAATACCCTTGGCATCTTTGGGGTCTTCTAGCTGTTCGCAAATTGCTACCTTATGTCCGAGTTTAACCAATTTAGTAATATAACCCTCGGCGGCATGATGAGGCACACCGCACATAGGGGCTTTCTCTTCTAACCCACAATTTCGACCGGTTAATGCTAATTCTAGATCTCTAGCTGCAACAATAGCATCATCAAAAAAGAGTTCATAGAAATCACCTAATCTAAACATTAAAAGGCAATCCATATGCTCTTCTTTTATTCTGTTATATTGCTGCATCATTGGTGATAATGCCATAAACTCTCCATTCGTATTTTAATCTAATTATCAAGTTGCGTATGTGATTGTTCAACAATCAATGCCGGATTCAAAATAATCTCCTCTTCAAGAGAAGCCTCTGGCACAAGACATAGCAAGTATTCTATGTTCCCTTTTGTACCTTTTACCGGCGAAAAAGTGAGGCCTATTGGCGAAAGATTGCACTCTTTCGCATACCCTATCACCTTCTCTATAACCTCTGTATGAACTTTATAGTCTCTAACAATTCCGTTTTTCCCAACCTGTTCTCTTCCTGCCTCAAATTGTGGTTTGACAAGGCATAATACTTTGCCGTTTTCAGACAAAATTGATGAAGCAACAGGAAGCATGTGCTTTACCGAAATAAAGGAGACATCAATAGAAATCAAATCGATTGGTTCTTCAATAAGATTTGTATCTAAGTATCTAATATTGGTTTTCTCCATATTAACGACTCTTGGATCAACACGAAGCTTGTAATCTAACTGTCCATATCCAACATCAATTGCATATACTTTAGTTGCACCATTCTGTAGCATGCAATCCGTAAAGCCACCGGTAGATGCACCCATATCAACACCTACAGCCTCTTTGCAAGAAATATCAAAATCTTCAATTGCTTTCTCAAGCTTAAGTCCACCCCTACTTACATAAGGGCACAACTTCTCTTTCAGTGCAAAGTCTAAATCTATATCAAAAGTTCTACCTGGCTTATCCTCAATTGCTCCATCTACGAGGACCAGTCCTGCCATAATAGTTCTTTTTGCCTTATCTCTTGATTCGCAAAGTCCTTTATTAACAAGAATTACATCAAGCCTTTCTTTCAAAGTATTCAGTTGCTCCTTTCACAATTGATTCAACATCTATCCCGCATTGCTTGCGAAGTTCTGGTACACTTCCATGCTCAATAAATTCATCTGGCAGTGCATAGCATTGAATCTTATAGTCTGAATCGACATTGCTACACGAGAAAGTCTGTCCAAAACCGCCCTGAAGAACATTATCTTCAATGGTTATAACCAGTTTCGTATCTAAATTTGCCCAACTATTAATAAAAGGTTTAATGACTGAAATACTAGTTACTCCTACAGAAAAGCCTTTTGCTCTTAATAGTTCAGCTGCCTGAGTTCCTTCATCAAGCATCGAACCGACGGCAAGTATTGTTATGTCTTTACCTTCTGAAATAATTTCATTTGTCATATTGAAAGGACCAATGCTTGGCACATCAAGTTCAGATGTTCCTCTAGGATATCTAATTGCAACAGGACCTGTGCACTCATTTATCGCATATTCAAGCATTTCTTCTAGTTGTCTTCCATCACATGGCGTCAAAACTGTCATATTTGGAATCATATTGAAGTAGGAGATATCGAACATACCATGATGTGTCTCTCCGTCAGCTCCAACCAGACCTGACCTATCAACTGCAAAAACTACATGCAGATTCTGTAAGCATACATCCTCGATTATTTGATCTATTGCTCTTTGAAGAAAGCTTGAATAAATAGCGCAAACCGGCACAAAACCGCTTCTTGCTAAGCCTGCAGCAAAAACTATTGCGTGCTCCTCAGCTATTCCTACATCAAAGAATCTATCCGGATGGGTCTCATAAAATGGACCTAGTCCTGTGGCAGTACCCATGGCAGCACAAATTGCAACAATCTTCTCATTCTCCTCAGCCATATCATTTAGTTTATTACCGAAAACACTTGAAAAGCTTGGCGAAGAACTTATCTTATTAACTTTACCGTTATTTCTATCAAAAGATGCAATCCCATGAAACTTGCGTGGATACTTCTCTGCAAATTCATATCCTTTGCCCTTCTTTGTAATGACATGAATCAAAGTAGGTCCGTCAATTTTATTAGCAGCATGCATTGCATCGCACAACGCTTCAAAATCATAACCATCTACCGGGCCAAAATATTTTACGCCTAAGTCTTCTATAAAAGAACCTTCTTCTCTTATAATTGAATGCTTAAGCTTGTCTCTAGTTGATAGTAGTCCTCCAGCAATCTTATTGCCAACAGCCGGGCCTCCATATAGAATTGATTTCAAGGATTCTTTAGTCTTCAGATAACTATTAGATGTACGAAGTGCTGTCAAATGCTTGGACATTCCTCCGACATTATGAGCGATGGACATACCATTATCATTGAGAATTATACGAAGCTTATTGCCGGCTCCACCTGCATTATTTAATGCTTCATACACTAGCCCACCAGTCATTGAACCATCTCCAATAACAGCAACTATTTCATTATCTTCTTTATTTAAGTCTCTGGCAGTAGCCATTCCAAGAGCAGCACTCACAGATGTACTACTGTGGCCTGTCTCATATACATCAAATTCGCTTTCTCTAACCTTAGGGAAACCACTAAGTCCTCCAAATTGTCTTAGACTGTCAAAATATTTTCCCCTGCCTGTAAGAATTTTATGAACATAAGCTTGATGTCCCACATCAAAAATTATCTTATCAGTTGGGGTATTATAAACTCTGTGAAGAGCAATTGTTAGCTCCACAATTCCAAGATTTGAAGCTAGATGTCCTCCAGTTTTCGATACCTTATTTATTAAGAATTCTCTAATATCTTCTGATAGAAGTTTTAAATCTTCATAGCTTCCATTTCGAACAATAGATATTAAATCTTCGTTTTCAATGTCATAATACATATTAATTCCTATATAGATTAACTATGCCTTTCTTATCTCAAGTTTTCTTGCTAATTCTATAAAAAATTCTGAATCATCTTCATTCATATCGCTCAATGTCGCAATTGCACCATCGGTTAATTCATGAAGTTTATCTTTGGCTTCATCTAATCCATGCACGCATACATAGCTGCATTTTCCATCTTTTAAGTCTTTACCAATTGTCTTGCCAAGAGTCTTGCTGTCGCCTTCAAAATCAAGTATATCATCAGAGATTTGAAATGCTTTACCAAGCTTCATAGCATAACTTCTGAACTTATCAGCAAGCTCTTCTTTAGCATTACCAAGTAGCATTCCAGCAACTATCGGACAAGTGAGAAGCTTTCCAGTTTTATTAGCATGAATGAACTCAACAAGATCTGCACTTGCAACATTATTCTCATTCTCAATATCAGAAATCTGTCCTGCTATCATGCCTTGTACCCCTGCTGCATTCAGAATCTCGTACTGAGCCTTAGCATGTGCAACGAGCTTAACTTGATTGTCATAATAATTAGAAAGATCCTTTGACATCAATTCAGCGGCACTATTTAGCAATCCATCGCCAGCAAGTATAGCAATCGCTTCTCCGTATACTTTATGGCATGTTGGCTTACCTCTTCTTAAGTCGTCATCATCCATAGCTGGCAAATCATCATGAATGAGTGAATATGTGTGAATATATTCTATTGCAATTGCATATGGGAGAGCTTCCATTATATCACCGCCAGCAAAATCACAAGCAGCAAGGAGCATTACTGGGCGAAGTCTCTTCCCACCAGCTCCTAGGCTATATCTCATTGCAGCATCAACTGTAGAAGCATCACTAGGAGCAAGAGGCAAATAATCATAAAGATGCTCAGTAACTATTTTTTTGTATTCATCATAACTACGCATTAATATGTTCTCCTGTTTCAAAATTAATTATCTGCTGTTCAGCTTCTTCTAGTATTTTATTACAAAATTCCGCTTCCTTTGTACCGATTTCAAATAGTTTCAAGGAATCCTCAAGAGATGTGGATTGCTTACTAATTTCACTAGCTGCGTTCTGAAGATTAACTAGTGCTTCTGTAAAGGTTTTCTTATCATCCATTATTCTACTCCTTTGATATTACTTTCGCTCTAAAGCTTCCGTTTGAAATTCTAATATCATACTCATCGTCAATATTTATATTATTTATATCTGAGATTGTCTTACCGCCATCATCTAGGACAGCAGCATATCCTTTCGAGAAAACATTCTCAGGATTGTTTTCGCTAATTGTGATTTGCGCTTTCTCAAGCGATAGTCTGGTTTGTGCCAATTTGGCTTTGATATTTGCAAGCATCAAGCCAAATGTATTCTGTATCATTTGCTTCTCGTTATCAATTTTAACTCTAATTGATTTGTTAAGAAGTTCATAGTTATAATCAATTTCATCCTTCAACTCAAATGTATTCATAACAGCCATATCAGCTGCTGCAGTTGGAGTTTCAGCCCTTCTATCAGCAACAAAATCAGAGATAGATACATCTGATTCATGGCCTACTGCAGAAATTATTGGGATTCTTGATGCAAAAATCGCTCTAGCGACGCCTTCATCATTAAATGCCATGAGATCTTCCGATGCACCGCCGCCTCTTCCTACAATGAGTGTGTCTATATGTATACCTTTCTCACTAGCCTCATTAGCTAACTCTATATTTCTTATTATACTCTTTTCAGCTCCAATGCCTTGAACCTGAGTTGGAAAAATTATAATATCTGTCAAATTATTCTTACCAGTAATTATTTTCTTAATGTCTTCAATAGCAGCACCAGTATCAGATGTAATAACGCCTACGCAAAGTGGGAATTCGGGTAAAGGCTTCTTATATTTAGAATCAAACAAGCCTTCTGATTGAAGTAAATTCTTCACTCTGTTGAATTCGGCCATTAAAGCCCCTTCTCCAGCAGGCTCTGCCATTCTAATACTTAATGAATAATTTCCGCCTCTAACATAGGGGCTGATATCTGCAATAGCAATAATCTTCTGTCCATTCTTTATTATATTTGAATCAATATTCCTAAGATTGGAAGCCCAAATTGCACACTTAATAAGGCTGCCCTCATCTTTCAAAGTCAGATAAACATGCTGACCACTTTTACTAAGCCCAGATATCTCTCCTTCAACAGCAAGACCTTGAAGATTATAATCTCCTTTGAGCTTCTTTGCTATATATTCATTTACCTGTGTAACTGTAACTGGTCTCATTGAAATCCTCTTATCTAAAGAACAATAATTAATTATTGACAACAACTCATATTAAGCATCATTTCTGATAGCAGCTAATCTTGCAATTCCAACTGCGTTATCTCCCGAAAGAGATGGTTCTCCAAATATGAATTTGAGATTATTTGAATTATCATCTTTCTCTTTAAGTTCTCCTATATTACTTCTAATTGTATCACTTGCAGAGACTCCTCCGCATAGATATATCGAATTAAGATTATATTGAGTAGCGAGGTCTTTGGATACTTCATATAGTAACTCTGACAAAGTCTGGAATAGTCCTGGAATCCACTTGTGCGCGTCATCAAAGTTAAGAATTTTGCGCATCATATCGGTCTCAATGCCTGATAGATTAAAATATCCATCAGATAACTTAATCTTTCTAGGTAACAAAGTGATTGGATTTAAGGAAGCAATTCTATCAAGCTCGGGGCCCGCCGGGAAATTCATCCCAATAGCCACACCGATTCTATCAAGGAGCTGCCCAATGCTTATATCCTTAGTGCCGCCTATTATCTCGCAATCAAAGCCATAATTAGAGTTTCTATGGACTTTAAGAATCTCAGTCGTTCCTCCACTTAAATGAAAAAATATAATACCTTCATTTGTAGGTTTGGAAGATGATAATACAGCTTCAATATGACCTTCTTGATGTGAGAATTCATACATCGGTATTTCTAAAGTTGAAGAAATAATCTTCGCCGCATTTTCTCCAGCGAGAAAAACTGGCATGTAAGAGCCTTCGATTCTTCGTGGTCTAGACGATACTCCAACTGCTTTGATTTCCTTAGGATCTACTCTAGACATTGCATCATTAACAAATTGAGGCAGAGCATTTGATTGCTTAAAGAAAGCCTCCGACTGTCTTAACCCTCTCTTACCATGCTCTACCTCTAGAAATTCTGATTTATTAAATGAAATATTTCCTAGTTCATCTACTATCGCAATAGAAGTCTTATAGTTTGATGTGTCAATACCTAAATAATATGAGCACATTTTTACGACTCCATACCCTTATAAATACTGCTTAATACAGCATTAACAAATGCATATGACCTATCATCTCCGTATTTTTTTGCTAACTCCACTGCTTCATTTATTGATACAGCACTCGGAATACTCTCCACATAAAGCAATTCAGCTACAGCGATTCGAAGAATAGCCATTTCAGTTTTTGCAATTCTTTCTGTATTCCATTTATCTGTATTCTTGGTAATTACAGCATCAATTTCAGCGATGTGATCTCTTATTGCTGTAAGAGTATCGAGCGCCTGCTTTTTCTTTAATGCCTTTTGATTCTCAGCAACAATGTTAATCTGTGAATAATCGAAATTATTACTCAAATCCATCTGAAAAACAATTTGCATTGTCTGTTCTCTAATTTCTTCTCTTGTCATCGCTTTTCTTATCTCCTATCAATGCCCTCAACAGCAATATTAACTGCGGAAACGGTAATGCCAATATGTTCTTCAACAGTATTTTTGACACTTCTTTGAATGTCATAAGATAGCTGCGGTATAATGGCCCCATAGTACACTATGATTTGAATGCTTATTATTAAAACATTTTCTTCTCTTTCAATCTTAATACCTGTAGGTATTACATCTTTACCAAGGATTCCTCTAGATAAACTATCTGTTAAAGAATCGTTTATGAAACGGCTAACTTGCTCATACTTTAATACATCTTCATATACATATTGCGAAATAAGATAGTCTTCATTATTCGTTTGACTATGTTGCTTCTCATTCTTCTCTCTAGCCATATCTATTTCCTTGTCTAATTATCTAATGCCTCATTAACTTCAGCATCATCATCCTTGATTACAATTCTTGCTTTCTCTATTCTTCTATCTTTTACTTGCAAAATAGTAAACTCGTAGTTCTCAAAGGATATTGTATTGGCTTCTACATTGTCTTTCGGAATTTCTCCCATTAGATCAATGATAAATCCACCAACTGTCTCACTATTATCAGACTCGAGCTCAATTCCGGTCTCCTCATCGAGATTATCTAGGTAGACATTTCCATCCACAACGAAAGTCTTGTCGTTCTCCTTGATGATTACTCTGTCAACTTCATCAAACTCATCATCTATGTCTCCGACAATCTGTTCAATAATATCTTCAATCGATACTATTCCGCTAAAACCGCCATATTCGTCTATCAAAACCGCAAGATGGTGTTTCTGCCTTTGTAGTTCGTGAAATAGTGAATCAATATTCTTTGAATCCGGCACGAAATATACAGGCCTAACTAATGACCTGATATCAACATTATCAAATCCAACCTTACTAGCAGATAGAAGATAATCTTTGATGTGAAGTATTCCAATAATATTATCTACATCATCGTCATATACTGGAATTCTAGAGTGTCTCATCTCCATCATTTCATCAAAGTATTCGTCTTTACTGTCATTAATATCTATCATAAAGACATCAGTTCTTGGAGTCATTATTTCATAAGCAAGAAGGTCATCAAACTCAAAGATGCTGTCAATCATCTTACGGCCATCTTCCTTAATCTCGCCCTTCTCCTGCCCCTTCTCAAGCATGTACATTACTCTTCCTTCTGAGAAGTGTGCATCATCTACATCAGTTTCTTTACCGAATATTAACAAGAAAATATTTGCCAAGCCAGTAGATATCTTTGACAACGGCAGCATTAAGACATATATCGCCTTCTGAAGTCTAACCAATTTAACCGCAGTCTTCTCGCTTGACTGAGCAGCTAGCTTCTTTGGGAAAAAATCAAAAAGAGCTGTATATAGTATAAAGAATAAGATATTTGCAAGACATAGCGGAAGTACACTCATAAGCGGTTTCAAAGCAGAGTTAAACAGGCAAAATATTGCTAGAATAATAATTATTGCAAGGCAATGGTCTGCATAGTGGTACTTTGAAGGTTTTTGAATGAATTGCATAACTGTTTGCAATTTCGTATTATCAGGCTCGTCATCGAGCAAATCTTCAATTACACTTCTATCGATATAATCAAGAGCTCTCTTTGATGCTTTAGAAAGAGCGTTGATAATCATAAGTGTGAATATTAAAATTATATATACATACATCGGCAAACTAGAACTGTCAGATGACATATAAACCAACTCCTTTTTTATTACTTCTTCATCCTAATAATATAATCCTCGCGCGGCGTTTTATTAAACTTAATCTTAAGCTTCTGCTGAGGATGTGGTGCACTTTCTATTGGATTACCATCTTCATCTCTCATATCTACAATAGTCTCTTCGTAGAAAGGAACTCCTGGTCCAAAGATTTCTACAGTATCACCAACAGAGAATTTGTTACGCTGTTCAACAATTGTATAACCATTCCCATCATCTTCGGATTTTACAAGTCCAACAAAAGAGTATTCCCTAATGTAATCACTTGAAATATAATCCTGGTCTTCAGATGTCGGCTTATTGAAATAAAAACCATGTGTAAATTTTCTATGACTTGCTTTACATAGTTCTTTAAAATAAGCTTCATTGTAAACATAATCTGACGGATTAGCAATATACTCATCAAGAGCAGCTCTATATGCAGCTACAATAGTTGCTACATAATACATACTCTTCATTCTTCCTTCTATTTTGAAAGAAGTAACTCCAGCATCCACGAGGTCTGGTATGCAATCTATCATACATAGATCTCTTGAATTCATAATGTAGCTACCATGAGCATCCTCTTCTATAGGATAATATTCTCCGGGTCTTTTCTCTTCGATAATTGAATATTTCCATCTGCAAGGATGTGTACAAGCACCCCTATTCGCATCTCTTCCAACCATAAAGTTACTCAGTAAACATCTTCCTGAATAAGAAATGCACATCGCTCCGTGCATAAAGGATTCTATTTCAATATCTTCAGGAATATTCTCCCTCATCTCTTTAATCTCTTTAAGACTCATCTCTCTAGCGGTTACAATTCTAGAAACTCCCTGTCCTGCCCAGAAATTGGCAGTAAGATAGTTTGTAGTATTTGCTTGAGTGCTTAAATGGATTTCTGCATTTGGAATAATATCCTTCACAAGCATGATAACGCCGGGATCCGAGATCAAAAAAGCATCAATTGGAATATCCTTAAGCTTCTCAATATAATTCCTTAGCAATGAAATATCATCATTATGTGGATATATGTTGATTGTCATATACCCTTTCTTACCTTTATTATGCAGGAACTCCATAGCTTCAGAGATTTCTGGTATGGAAAGATTCCCTGCACTAGCCCTTAAGCTGAAAAGCTCTCCACCGAAATATACAGCATCAGCGCCATACATTACTGCAGTTTTAAGCTTCTCCATATCTCCAGCTGGTGCTAGTAGTTCTAAACTTTTATTAATCATTTAATTTAATAACTGCAAGACCATCACCGCAACTCAATAGAGAAACGGTTAGATCATCCCTTTCATTTATATAATTAAGAAATTCTTGCATTCTTTTAACACTTGTACGATGTCTTCGACCGGGCTCATAAGCCTTATCAACTATATATGCCTTCATCAAAATATTGTCGCATATAATTGTAGCTCCAGGCTTGCAAAGCTTAGATGCCTTATCAAAAAACTCTTTATAGTGGCTCTTGCCAGCATCTATGAATACAAAGTCGTAATATTGATCTTGCGATAATTGCTCACTCAAAGCATCTAGTGAAGCTTCCGCATCGCCTACTCTTAAATCAATTCGAAAGCCTTCTGGTCTATCTTCGAAGTTTCTTTCAGCATTCATACACATATATTGAGAGCGCTCAAGTGTTGTAACCTTGCAATCTGGTAGAAATCTAGTGAAGAAAAGTGCTGAATATCCGTATGCAGTTCCAATCTCAAGAATCCTTTTAGGTTTCAATATTGAAAGCATTGTGCATAAATAATTCTCAGTTTCCTTGAGAATTAGCGGAATGTTCTTCTCTTCGCTCTCTTCCCTTAACAGTCCCAAATCATCATCTAAAGGCTTATAAAAACTATTAATATAGTTAGTTACTTTATCATTTGTAATATTCATATTATAGCTCTAGACACCCTACTTATTCTTCTCGTGAGCTTCATTATAAGCTTGTTCATTTATCAAATATGTGTCATATGAATTTGTAAACACATGTGAACCATCCAGATTTGAGTTGAATGAATAATATAAATTATCATTCTCTTCTGGATAAAGAGCAGCCTTAATTGAAGCTATACCTGGCGAACACAAAGGTGTAGCTGGGAAATCGCTTTCCGTACTGACTCCTGCCTTAATTCGATTATGAATTACTGCAGAAATAGAACTTCTCTCATCGTCAATATTAGTAGCTTTCTCAATAACAGAAGCAATTCTAACAATATCATTGATTGAATAACCTAGTTCTGAGGCTCTCTGTCTATATTCACTTGTAAATGCATTATCAAACTGATTTAACATTGTTGTAATAATCATGTATTCATCAGCAGACTGTTCCATAGCGTATGTGTCAGGATATAAATAGCCCTCGAGGCTAGTGGCATCACTTAGGAACTCAAAAGAGCTTGAGAAATATTGTGCATTATTCGCAATCTCAATGAACTTATCACTATCAACAAAGCCAGCTTGCTTTAAAGCAAATGCTGTCTGCTTAACAGTATATCCTGATGGTAATTCAAATCCGTTCTCGGTAGTAATACCATTAATCATCATCTTTGATATTTCTTCCATAGACATTGATGGTGATAGATAGTAAGTTCCCTCTTTATATTTGTTACTATAGAACAAGCAATTTGACAACAACTCAAAATTTGAAGCACTGCCGATTATCTCGGTGTCTTCAAGAATTGTTGCGATATCCGAGACAGAAGCGTCTTCTGGAATAATCACATCCTTATAAGTGTTGTCTGATTTACTGTAGGGCCTACCAAGATATGAGCCCAGCAGAAAAACCGCAAGAATTATTGCAAGTATTATTACAATAATTCTTAGCGCTTTACTGAATTTTCGTCTACCTGTATTACTACTTTGATCTTCCAAGGTAATCTCCTGATCTTGTATCAATCTGAATCTTCTCCCCTTCGTTAATGAAAATTGGAACCTGAACTACTGCACCTGTCTCAACTGTAGCTGCCTTAGTAACATTTGTAGCTGTATCACCTTTTACGCCTGGCTCAGTCTCAACAACAACTAAGTCAACAAAATTTGGAGCTTCAACATCAAATGCTGTTCCCTTATAGAACTTAATAGTTGCAATATCGTTCTCTTTAAGATACTTAATTGCATCTTCAACAAGTTCCTGCGCAAGAGGAACCTGGTCAAAAGTAACCTCATCCATGAAGTAATATAGTTCTCCGTCTCCATATAGATACTGCATCTGCTTAGTCTCAATGTGAGCCTTAGGGAATTTAGTATCTGGGTTAAAAGCTTCTTCTCTTGTAGCACCAGTAAGTACATTTCTATACTTTGTTCTTACGAAAGCTGCTCCCTTTCCTGGCTTAACATGCTGGAAATCAATAACTACATGCGGTTCTCCATTCATCTCGAATGTAACACCTTTTCTAAAATCACTTGCATAAATCATTTGGTAAATCCCTCTCTTATTCCTATATTTATTATATTATAACCTATTTAATTGATACTGTTAATTAAATTTGAAACTCTACAACATCCCCGAGTACATCAAAGACATCCTTAAGCATCATTGAGAATCTTGCTTCAGCCTCAAAATATGCAGCAGCATTAGGCTTTGTTCCTATCATTGAGATAAGACTGTTAATCTGACTCATAGTGTCAGCATCTACATCCTTGCCTTGCATTTGAGCAGCCTGAATTTCAAATTGCTTACTTTTCACTTCCTTGAGCATCTCCATAAATTGCTCATCTTTCTCAACTTCCTGACGAAGTTTATTGAATTCTATGAATTCATTGCTCTCCTTAATTGCTCTTGCGAGATTATGTGCCTCATCATATACATTCATAATAATCGTCCTCCTAAACTAATAAAATCATCGGTAAAATAACTGGACTACGCTTTGTCTTCTTATAGACATGAAGCCTTAGGTCATCTCTAAGTGAATTCTTAAGTGAAGGAATGTCTATCAACCCAACCTCCAGCCATTTTCCTATAGTGTTATACACAACTGCAGTACACTCTTCAAGAAAATCTTGATTCTCTTTAACATATATGAAGCCTCGAGTTGTTAGCTCCGGCCTAGACATTAGTGCTCCAGTGGTATGATCAATAGCTACTCCTATTGATATTAGACCAGATTGTGATAGCTGTTTCCTGTCTCTTAAAACAGTACTTCCAACATCTCCAACACCATATCCATCTACCATTATATCTTCTACAGTAGCATGCTGTTGAATTTGAGTTGCTTTACGACCCTTGATTTGCAAAGCATCTCCATTTGTCATAACGAAAATATTGTTCTTTGGCATACCAAGCGATTGGCATAGCTTCGCATGCTCAATAAGATGTCTATACTCACCATGCACTGGTAAGAAAAAGCGTGGTCTAACTAATGTGTGTATAAGTCTTAGCTCCTGTTTGCAAGCGTGACCCGATACATGGACATCCATAGAGTCTGACAACACTACTTCAACCTTTTTCTCATAAAGCTTATTAACAACATTTGTAACAGTTTTCTCATTTCCTGGAATTGGTGAAGATGAGAACACAACAACATCTCCGCGTTTTAACTTAACAGCTCTGTGCATGTCATTTGCCATACGCGTGAGTGCTGACATAGGTTCTCCTTGGCTTCCTGTTGTGATGATCAGAAGATTTCCATCGGGTATCGTAGAAATTCTCTTAATATCTACGAACATAGCTTCTGGAATATTGTCTAGATATCCAAGTTCTTTAGCCAAAGAAATTACATTCTCCATTGAACGCCCAGAAATTGCAATTCTCCTACCATGTGTCTTTGCTGCCTCCATGAAATATTTAATACGATAAATATTTGATGAAAAAGTTGCAATAATAATTCTTTTATCGGTTTCGTCAAAAATTCTATTAATCGATTCAACGACTTTCTGTTCCGATGAAGTAAAACCTTCCCTTAGAACATTTGTACTGTCTGCAAGAAGTAAATCAACACCCTCATTCCCAAGCTGGGAGAATCTATTTAAGTCAATAACCTTGCCATCCAACGGATAGAAGTCAATCTTAAAATCACCAGTATGGACAATATGTCCTTCTGGGAACTTAATTGAAAAACCCATCGCATCAGCAATACTGTGGTTAATTTGAATTGCCTCAATAGCAAATTTCCCAACCTTTATTATGTCGCCAGCTTTAATTACATTCAAATTAGCTTTTAATCTATGCTCTTTAAGCTTGCCTTCAATTAAAGCAGCTGACAGCGGCGATGCATAAACGGGAATATTAAACTCCTTTAGGAGATAAGGTATTCCTCCAATATGGTCTTCATGACCATGTGTAATAATTAAACCTTTGATCTTAGATCTATTTTCTCTAAGATAACGGAAATCCGGGATAACTACATCTACTCCAAACATCTCATCGTCTGGAAAACTAAAACCACAATCAATAATTAAAATCTCGGTTTCAGTTTCTACAAGTGTGCAGTTTTTTCCGATTTCTTTTAGACCACCAATGGGAATTACTTTAAATTGCTTATTATCCCCTTGAGAATCTTTCTTATTATTTCGATTATTTCTCTGACCATTGTAGTGTGAGTTTCTTTTCTTGGATGTCCTGTTACTATCATTTGTTTTCTCTTGTAACTTATCCATATACTCTTACTGTTGCTATTTAACAACAAAGTTTACAATCTTGTTAGGCACTACGATTGTCTTAACAATCTCCACGCCTTCAAGCGAAGTCTTAACCTTGTCTAGTTCTCTAGCAGCAGCTTCAGCAACCTCCTTTTCTGTGTTATTTGGAAGATGAAGCTTGTCCTTCAACTTTCCATTTATTTGTACAATTACTTCAACTTCATCCTTTACAAGGGCCTTCTCATCATATTCAGGCCATTGAATATCGTATAGCCTGTCTGTGTGGCCAAGCTCGCTCCACATCTCTTCAGTAATATGAGGAACAAATGGGTTAAGAACAGTAACCAAATTTTCAATTGCCTTATTAAATAATGGCAAATTGAAATCAGGAGTAGTCTTATACTTGTACATATCGTTAACCAACTCCATAATTGAGCTGATTGCAGTATTGAAATTAAATCTTCCGCCTACATCCTTAGACACTCTCTTAATTGTATTATTAAGAATGTAATTGAGTTGTCTATCTCTAGGTGTTTTGATTTCTACAGGGCCGAAGTCTCTTTCGTCGCCCCTAATACTTGTAACATATTCGTAAACTAGTCTATAAACTCTGCAGAGGAATCTAAAGCTTCCCTCAACACCTGCATCTGACCAATCAAGTTCTTTCTCAGGTGGAGCAGCAAATAGAATGAACAACCTTGCAGTGTCTACGCCATATTTTTCTTCAATTTCAATTGGGCTGACAACATTGCCAATAGATTTACTCATCTTAGCACCATCTTTAATTACCATGCCCTGTGTAAGTAGATTCTCAAAAGGTTCTTCAACATCAGATAGTCCCAAATCATGAATAACCATCTGGAAGAATCTTGCATACATCAAGTGTAAAATTGCATGCTCAACTCCGCCGATATATTGATCAACGTTCATCCAATAATCTACTTTCTTCTTATCGAAAATCTTCTCGTCATTGTGAGCATCACAATACCTGAGGAAATACCAAGAGGAATCGAGGAATGTATCCATAGTATCAATTTCTCTTTCAGCAGGTCCTCCACAAATTGGACATACAGTATGTAAGAATGTCTTTGAAGTTGTAAGCGGTGAATCTCCTTTACCGCTGAATTCAACATCAGTTGGAAGAAGAATTGGAAGATTCTCTTCTTTCTCAGGATGCCATCCACACTTCTCACAATGAATCATTGGGATTGGTGTGCCCCAATATCTCTGACGACTGATTAACCAGTCTCTTAGTTTGAAATTAACTGTTTTCTTACCGAGGCCCTTTGATTCAAGTTCTTCAGTAATTACTTTAATAGCTTCAATGTTATTCATTCCGTTATATTTACCGGAATTGATCATATTACCTGTAGCAGCAGCTGCTTCAGTTAGATTATTAACATCTACTTCTGGATCTTCAACATCAACAACAGGAACTATATCAAGATCAAATGCCTTTGCAAAATCAAAGTCTCTCTGGTCATGAGCTGGTACCGCCATAATAGCACCAGTTCCATAGTCCATCATTACATAGTCTGAAATATAAATTGGAACTTTCTTATCATTTACTGGATTAATTGCATATTGTCCGATAAATACTCCGGACTTTTCTTTTGTAAGAGAAGTTCTCTCTATTGCAGACTTCTTTACGCACTCATCAACATAGGCTTTTACACTTTGCTCATATTCTGTGCCATCAGTAAGTTCTTTTACATAAGGATGCTCAGGAGCAAGTACCATGTAAGTAACACCGAACAAAGTATCTGGTCTTGTTGTATATACAACCAAGTCCATGTCATTATCAGCAATCTTAAACTGAACCTCAGCACCTTCAGATCTGCCAATCCAATTTGACTGCATAGTCTTTACTTTATCAGGCCAGTTAGGAAGCTTGTCTAAGTCGTTAAGCAGTCTATCGGCATAGTCAGTAATCTTCAAATACCACTGAGAAAGATTCTTCTTCTCAACAGGAGTCTTACATCTTTCGCAAGCACCATCAACAACCTGTTCATTTGCAAGAACAGTCTGACAGTCTGGGCACCAGTTTACGAATGATTCTTTCTTATAAGCAAGTCCTTTATTGTAAAATTGGATAAACAACCACTGCATCCACTTGTAATAATCTGGCTTGCATGTTGCAACTTCTCTATCCCAATCATAACTAAAACCTAAACCCTTAAGCTGATTGTGCATATCATTAATGTTTTCATTTGTCCAAGTAAAAGGATGAATTCCATTCTTAATAGCTGCGTTTTCAGCAGGCAATCCAAATGAGTCCCATCCCATTGGATGAAGAACATTATATCCGTCCATTCTCTTAAATCTAGCAATTACATCGCCTATTGAGTAATTTCTTACATGTCCCATGTGGAGCTTTCCTGAAGGATAAGGGAACATTTCCAAAACATAGTACTTCTTCTTGTCATAGTCTTCCGTTGTCTTGAAAGCCTCTTCTTCATCCCAGATGCGTTGCCACTTCTGTTCAATCTCCTTAAAATCATATCTTTCTTTCATTAGTCTAACTCCTTGACCCTTAATTAATATAACAAATTATTCAACAATTTCTTTCTCACAATCTCCCCAGAGTTTGTCTAGCGCATACTTATCTCTAACATCCGAAATAAATAGGTTAACAATAACTTCATTACAGTCAACAAGAATCCATCCTGATTCTGCGCGACCCTCATAACTCTTAGTTTCAAGTCCTAATTCAGCTACCTTATCTTCAACATCATTTGCTAGTGCAACAAGCTGTCTTTCTGATCCTGCTGTAGCATTAACAAAAAAGTCTGCAAAAGACGATTTCTCTGCAATATTAATCAGTGTGATATCAACTGCTTTCTTTAAACTAAGAAGATTTCCTATCTCGTGTGCTAATTCGTTACTGTTCATTTAAATACCTTTTTCTTTCCATTAATTTTTATTGTTTAGCGATTGCTAGTCTATTATTTTACTTATTATAAAATCTCGTGCTGCAATAGTATCGTTGTCAATACTCTTTCCTATTCTTTGTAGTCTATCAACAGTATAGTTCATTATATATAGACATGCTGCATCAAGATCATCTAGAGCAAGCTTTTGAAGCATCTTTAAATCAGAATAATCTCTCGTATCATCTATAGCATCCGCCACATATATAACTTCTTCGAGCAGAGACATTTGGTCTCTTCCTGTTGTGTGAAACGATACTGCATTCAGAATATCTTTATCCTGAATGTTAAACTCATTTTGTAATATTGCGACACCTACTTTGGAATGTGCTAATGCCTGATTACCAAGGTAGAACCAATCAAGCCCATACTCTCTTATAAGTCTATCCATAGTTTCCTGGGAAAAACACTTTGCAATATCGTGATACCTTCCGGCAATAGCCGCTTTATCGACATCAGCACCATGCTCGTGCGCAAGAGTAACTGCCACTTTTTCTACTGCAAGACTATGCATATATCTTGTATCTTTAAGATTAGTTTTAAGATAATCATCTATTCTACATTTATCATCTATATAGATTGTGCTCATTAATGTAGTTCTCCACTTCTGGCAATACTATTCCGCTCAGGCTTTTACCATAAGCAACTAGCTGTCTAATTTCAGTTGAAGATGCATCGTATGGTTCAACATCAAGCAAAATAATATCGGCATTATATTTAGCTTTATAATCTTCAATTTTTTCAAGACCAACAGAAGATTCAGTGCCTGGTCTTCTACCAGTTACTAAGGTGAAAGATTTAAGGATCTCTTCTCCTTTGTACCATGTGTCAATTTGCATAAGCGAATCAAACCCAAGAAGAAAATATAGCTTTCCGTCATAATTATTATCGAAAAATGTCAAAGTGTTATATGTATATGATGGTGTCTGTCTGTCAACCTCATATCTTGACACTATGAATTTATCATTAGTTCTACAAGCTATATTAAGCATAGCACATCTATCTTCAACCGCTGTGACCTTTGTGTCTTTTTTGAAAGGTGAAATAAAGTTAGGCATAAAGAATAGCTTATCAAGGCTAAGCTCATATGCGGCAGCTTTTGCTAATCTTATGTGTCCATTGTGAACGGGGTCAAAAGTGCCTCCAAATAGTGCATATTTATAGTTTTTATAGCTTATATTCATTTCTACTAATCTTCAATTTCAATTCCAAGGTCCTCAAGTTGTTGACTATCTACTGGTGCTGGCGCCTCGCAGACAGGACATTCAGCATTTTGATTCTTAGGGAATGCCATTACCTCACGAATGCTTTTCTCGCCAAGAAGAAGCATAACTAGTCTATCAAGACCGTAAGCAAGTCCTGCATGAGGTGGTACTCCATATTTAAATGCTTCTAGAAGGAAGCCAAACTTCTCCTGGCATTCCTCGTCACTAAGACCTAGAACATTAAACATCTTTGCTTGTAAATCCTTATCGTGGATTCTTACACTTCCGCCACCAAGTTCAACTCCGTTCAAAACGATGTCATAGGCATTAGCATTTAATCCAAGTATATCTCCCTCATCAAGCTTATATAATTCTTCAGGTTTAGGCTGAGTGAATGGATGGTGCATTGCCTTAAGATTACCTTCATCATCAGCTTCAAACATTGGGAAATCAACAACCCACAAGAAGTTGAACTTATTGTCATCAAGCATTCCAAGCTGACCAGCAATCTTTCTTCTTAAGAAACCGAGTGTATCAAACACAACCTTAGGCTTATCACTTGCAATTAAAACAAGGTCTCCAACCTCAGCTCCGCAAGCTTCACAGATATTAAGAAGCTCTTCTTCGCTAAAAAATTTTGATACAGAAGATGCAATATTTCCAGCCTCTCTCTTAATCCATACAAGTCCCTTTGCACCATAGTGCTTAGCCTCATCGGTAAGCTTATCAATTTTCTTACGAGTATATTCAGCCGCACCACCAGGAACAGCAATTCCTCTAACATCGCATCCTTCAGCAAGTGCTTTAGTGAAAACTTCAAAATTGCAATCTGCAACTACATCATTTAACGGCTTTAGCTCAATGCCAAATCTTGTGTCAGGCTTATCTGAGCCATATCTCTCCATTGCTTCCGCATAAGTCATTCTTGGGAATGGAGTCTGAACATCTATCCCCTTTACTTCCTTCATAACTTTCTTCAAGAAACCCTCTTGAATCTCAATTACTGTATCTTCATCAGCGAAAGATAGCTCCAAGTCAATTTGAGTAAACTCAGGCTGTCTGTCGGCTCTAAGGTCCTCATCTCTGAAGCACTTTGCTACCTGGAAGTAACGATCTGCCCCAGATACCATTAGCAGCTGCTTAAATAGCTGTGGCGACTGTGGAAGAGCATAAAATGTACCATGTTTGATTCTGCTAGGTACAATGTAGTCTCTTGCACCTTCAGGAGTTGATTTAACCAAAATAGGTGTTTCAATTTCAGTAAAACCATTCTCATCAAAGTAATCTCTAGCGCATTTAACAACTTTATGTCTAAAAGTAAGATTCCTTTGCATAGAACTCTTACGCAGGTCAAGATATCTATATTTAAGTCTCAGATTCTCATCAACATTGTCATCATCTTTAACATAAATTGGAGGTGTCTGAGCGGTTGAGTACACAACGACATCTTCTGCAAAAATCTCAATTTCACCAGTAGAAATTTTATCGTTCTTAGATGCACGCTCTACAACCTTGCCTTTTATTCCAACCACAAATTCACTGCGAAGTGCCTTAGCCTTATCAAGAATTTCATCCCCAAGATTCTCATTAAAAGTGATCTGTGTAATTCCAGTTTTATCTCTAAGATCAACAAAGACTAGGCTTCCAAGGCTTCTCGCCTTTGCAACCCATCCATTAAGGACAACTTCTTTGCCTGCATCTTCAATTCTTAGTTCTCCACACATATGTGTTCTTTTAAGTAAATTTGACATTTAAAAACCCCTTACTCCTAACCAATTAATTATTTAAAACTGCTGAAACAAGTTCATTCTTTGTAACTTTAGTCTGTTCTCCTGTTGTCATATTCTTCAAAGTGAGCTCTCCTGTGGAAACCTCGTCTTCTCCAATTACAACAGAATATTCTGCGCCCTGCTTATTTGCATACTTCATCTGACCTTTAAGATTTCTATTCTTGGTATCTATAACTGCAGCCACGCCCTGTTTCCTAAGCTCGCTAACAAGCTTAATGCAATATTCCTTTGAATCATCAGATACCCAAGCAATTGAAAGTTTCGGTACATTCTGTCCGCCAAAATCAGCCCCACTAAGCTCCATTAGCATAATAAGTCTCTCTTTGCCAAGGCCAAAACCAACACCTGGCATTTCTGGACCACCAATCTCTTCAATGAGATGATCATATCTGCCGCCGCCGCAAATCGTACCCTGCGCACCGATTTTTGTTGTAATAAATTCAAAGGCAGTCTTTGTATAATAGTCCAAACCTCTTACAATTGAAGCATCAACAACATACTTAATTCCCATTGCATCAAGATATGACTTTAGTTCCTCAAAAGATGCTTTACAATCATCACATAGATAGTCAATCACTCTTGGCGCACCCTTTACAAGTTCTTGGCAATTCTCAGACTTGCAATCCAATATTCTCATAGGATTTTTATCAAATCTTGACTTGCAAGTATCGCAGAGTTCGTCATACTTTGGTGCTAGAAACTCTTGCAACGCTTTTCTATGAAGCGGTCTACATTCTCTGCAACCAACACTGCTAATATGAAGCTCAATATCTTCAATACCCATTCTTCTTAAGAAATCATCCGCTAAAGCTATAACTTCAGCATCTGCTAGCATACTTTCAGTGCCAAAATTCTCAATTCCAAATTGGTGAAATTCTCTGAGTCTTCCAGCTTGTGGTTTCTCGTATCTAAAGCAAGGTGTGTTGTAATAATACTTGCTTGGTTGCACATCTGCATATTTATTTGATTCAATAAATGCCCTTACTGCCGGAGAAGTTCCCTCTGGCTTCAAAGTTATACTTCTATGTCCCATATCCTCAAAGGTATACATTTCTTTCTGAACAATATCTGTTGTCTCTCCAACCCCTCTATTGAACAATTCTGTAGATTCAAATGTAGGGGTTCTCATCTCTCCGAAACCATATTCTCTACAAATTTCATCCCATTTTCTCTCAATATACTGCCATTTATATGAATCTTCAGGCATTATATCTTTAGTACCCTTTGGTGCTTTAATCGCCATTTTATCCTCCGTAATACATATCTTTTCTCTTAAGCATTTCATCAAAACGCTCACTATATATCTTATAATTACTTACATTTGGAATTCTTTTAAGGCTCTTTGTATCAGGATAGTATACCTTGCCAATAGCTCCTGCTCCTAGCGCAATTATAGTCTGCTTTTCTTCCATTATCCTAATATTGTATAAAGAGTGCTTGCCAGGTTTGCAATAACCTATGTTCTCGAAAGAGCCAATTTGATGTTTCTGCCTGTACATATAATAAGGGCTAAAACCACAACCTAGAAGTCTTTGATGAGCATAATCTAACATACTCGCTACAAGAACCGCGCCCTGTCTGTAGTAAGCTGGATCTTCTTCCTTTAGTCTAGAGCCTTTCTTTATCGAAAGAGTATGTATCGTAATATTATTTGCTCCAATATTTATTATCTCATCGAGTGACCTTTGAAAATCCTCAAGTGTTTCATTAGGTAGCCCAACAATGAGATCAGCATTAATTACATCGAAGTTGTAATCTGAAGCAAGCTTGTATCCATTTCTTATAGCTTCTGCTGTATGATCTCTTCCAATCGTTCTTAGCGTTTCATCCTTCATTGTCTGTGGATTAATGCTAATTCTATTAATATCTTTATTTCTCATAACCGCTAGTTTATCAGCAGTTATTGTATCTGGTCTTCCAGCTTCAATGGTGAATTCAATGTCTTTTGGGTCAATTCCAAAGCTCTCATTAACCGCATTTATCAATCTTTCTAGCTGGTTAGCATTAAGTGTAGTTGGGGTTCCACCGCCAACATATATACTTTCAATTTGCGTATTATGACTTTTAACTAGCTCACCTGTATATTGTATTTCTTTCAACAGATTAACTAGATACTTCTCTATTTCATCAGCTTCTGCAATGTTTGATGCAAAAGAACAATAAGCGCATCGTGTTGGGCAGAAAGGTATTCCAATATATATGCTTGAGAAAGAGTCATCACAAACCTGAACATACTGAAGTTGGTAAGTTAGCAATTCTTTAATCAGCTGAATTTTCTTATCAGAGAAAAGATAAATCTCTTTTAGTTCGGACATTACCTTATCAATTGATTTGCACTCGTCATACAAATCATGTGCCAGCTTTAAAGGCCTAACACCAGTATGAATCCCCCATTCACTTTCTTTCCCCGTAAGCTCTGAAAGAAGCAAATACAGTTCGCTTTTAATATCGTTTCTTTGGTCACTGCATGATGCATTAATCATATAGCTTCCTTCAGAAAGAACAATATCTCCCGCATTCTGAAAATCAATGGCAATTACTTCAAACTCATCATCGTTTAGAAAAACCCTTGCCATTTCACTATAATGATAATCATTTTTAACTTTGTTTATATAAAATCTATACAAAAGGATTATGCTCCTTTTCTTCATCTATAGTTGTTATGTCATAATGTCCTGGATATACTATCGTATCTTCCGGCAATACATAGAGCTTCATTCTAATAGAATTCTGAAGTGCATCCCAGTCGCCTGTATAAAAATGAGTTGCCCCAACACTTCTTCGGAAAAGAATGTCTCCTGTAAAAACAATTCCGTCCATTAGGTAGCACATGCACCCAATAGTATGTCCCGGTGTATAGATACATTGTATCTGCTCGTTACCAAGCATTAGGACATCGTTATCCTTAACATATCTGGCAGATTTGCAAGATATATCTTTGCCCATCATCTCGATGCTGCCATTTACATTTCCATCCTCCAAAAGAACGGCTTCGTGTTCATCAGCAATAACAATTGCTTCAGGAAAAGTCTTAATATATTGATTAAGCGCATAAATATGATCGCCGTGGGCATGAGTAAGCAGGATATATTTTACTTTATATCCTTCATCAATCAAGGTGTTAATCTCTGATCCAAAATATCCAGGATCAAGAATTGCAGCCTCTTTGCCTTCGCTTTCTCGTATTAAATATGTGTTTTCACCTATCGGACCCTTGGGAAATCTATTTACAATGATGCTCATTTATTCTCCTACGACTTATTTCTGTAAGCGCTGGTTACGCCTGGTACTTGCCTTAATGATATAAGAAGTCTTCTAAGCTGATGCATGTCAGAAATTGAAACTGTCATAATCAAACTTACTTCATCTTCAGTCACTGGCTTCATATTTACACCAGCAAGGATTGTTTCATTGTCTTCACAAGCCTTCGAAAGGTCACTGAACATGCCCTTTCTATCTACTCCACGAATCTGAATGTCTACATAATAAGATTGACCAGACTTCGGGGTATCCCATGCTACTTCAATCAATCTAGCTTTATCTTCGTCAGAAAGATTTACAATATTTGGACAATCTGCTCTATGGACATTTATGCCCTTTCCTTTAGAAACATATCCCGTAATTTCGTCTCCGGGAACAGGGTTACAGCAAGTTGCTCTTCGTATTAGCAAATTATTTGTTCCTTTAACAACGATACCAACATCCGAGCCGTCAAGGCCTCTGTTAACCGGTTTCTTTTTCTTAAGACTCTCTTCTTTCTGAATCTCTTTTAATTGAGTATCTTCGATATAATAATCAATTAATTTCTGACTTACCTTTGAAAGAATAGAACCTCCACGAGACACTTGCATATACATTTCGTTGACTGTATCGAAGTTTAGGGTCTTGCAGGCTTTAAGAATGTATGAATTCTTAACGATAAGTCCTGGGTCATAGCCCTTTCTCTTAACATAATCCTGAATATTATTCTTTCCTCTATCTAAGTCGTCATCCTTATTCTGTTTGCGCAGCCAGTTTCTAATCTTGTGCTTTGCTTGAGAACTCTTGCAAATGTTTAACCAATCCATACTTGGGCCAGACGAATTTGCAGAGGTGACTATTTCAACAATATCTCCGTTATTAAGTTCATATCCAATCGGAACCATCTTTCCATTTACTTTAGCTCCAACACATCTATTTCCAACATCTGTATGTACCTTAAAAGCAAAGTCTAATGGTGTTGACTGGTAAGGCAGCTCCATAACATCGCCTTTAGGTGAGAAAACAAATACTTGGTTATCGAAAAGATCGACCTTCATTGTCTCAAGAAAATCGATGGAGTCTTCGGACTCTTTCTGTAGCTCGAGTGCTTGTCTTAGCCAAGCAAGTTTCTCTTCATTCTCGGCTTCAGCGTCAGCCCCTCTTCCTTCTTTGTATTTCCAATGTGCAGCAATACCATATTCGGCAACTCTATGCATCTCATAAGTTCTTATCTGAATCTCGAACGGCTCGCCGTTGTTTCCGATTACAGTAGTATGAAGTGATTGATACATATTCGTCTTAGGCATAGCTATGTAGTCTTTAAATCTTCCAGGAATAGGTTTCCACTTAGTGTGGACAATGCCTAAAACTTCATAACAGTCCTTAAGGTTCTGCACTAATACTCTAACAGCAAGCAAGTCAAATATTTCATCAAGCTGCTTATCTTGCTGCTTCATTTTGCGATAAATACTATATAAATGCTTCGATCTTCCCTTGATATCGTGCTGAATATCCGCCTCATTCAAGCTTGTATCAATATCCGTTATAAGAGATTCTAGATTCTTCTCATAGTTTGCTTTCTTGATTGCAACTTTCTTCGCTAATCTCTTATATTCAATTGGATGAAGATATTTAAGAGCTAAGTCTTCAAGTTCAAACTTTATACTGTAGATACCAAGTCTTCCAGCAAGTGGTGCATATATCTCGAGTGTTTCAAGAGCTTTCTCTTCCCTCTTATTAGTTGGCATGTATTCTAGAGTTCTCATATTATGCAATCTATCTGCTAACTTGATAATTAGAACTCTTATATCCTTTGCCATTGCAAGGAACATCTTACGGAAATTCTCCGCTTGCATCTGTTCCTTCGTATCATATTTGATGTTACCAAGCTTTGTAACGCCATCTACTAGAAGCGCTATTGATTCATCAAAATCTTCTACTAACTGTTCACGAGTATAGTCCGTGTCTTCAACAACATCGTGGAGAAGACCAGCAACAATAGTTTCATTATCCATGCCAAAAGTAGCCAGTATCTTCGAAACAGCTATTGGGTGAATAATGTAAGGTTCACCACTTTTTCTATACTGGGCTTTATGAAGGTCCTTAGCGATTTCAAAAGCTTTCGCAATCATAGTATCGTTATACTTTGGATTGATTTCGCTAATTTCCTCCATATATTGTTCTAATGTAATAATATGAACTTTTGTCACCTATTTATCTCCATTATTCTTTTTGTTTGCTTTAGCACGCGACTTATCGTCACTTTCTTTCTTTATAGTATATGATGACATGTTTTCTTTCTTCTTGAATGCATAGTACATAGGACTGCACAGACAGATTGAAGAATATGTACCTACAAGAACACCGATTATTAGTGGTACAAGGAATTCTCTAATCTGAGTTGATACCATAAAGAATAATGGCACCATTACTATTAGTGTTGTTAAAGATGTCATTATTGATCTTGATAATGTCTGATTAACACTGTCATTTACTAACATGTTATCCTGCTTGCGCTTATAGAACTTGGAATTCTCTCTTATTCTGTCAAATACAACGATTGTATCGTTAATCGAATAACCTACAACAGTCAAAATGCCAGCAATAAATGGGTTATTGATTGTAAATCCGAAGATTGCGTACAATGCAAGGGTTATCAATACATCATGCGCTAGACCAGCAATTGCAGCTACACCGAATTTCCAAGTCTTAAATCTGAATCTAATATATATAAGCATACATAGAGTTGCGATTAGAACTGCCTTAACTGCATTTGCTTTTAAATCATTTCCTACCGATGGTCCAAATTCTTCAGATGCAAGTACCGAGTCCTCACCTAGGTTATACTTCTCTTCAATTGCATTAACCACTTCTGTACGCTCTGCTGACTTAAGAGCTTTGATAGATTTAAGAATTATCTGAGTATTACCATCGCCAGCATAGACAATAGTTGGGTCTAAGTCAAATTCCTTAACAGTATCTTTAACCTCATCAATATCTACAGTCTTGCCCATCTCCATTTGAATCATAGTACCGCCGGTAAAATCAATTCCCATATTGAATCCCCTAATTCCAGCGAATCCAATACCAATTGCAATTATAGCAATACTGATGCAATAGAATACTTTTCTCTTTCCAACAAAATCTACATGCTTCTTCCACTCAAACCTTTGTGTGCCATCCTCATTCATACCAAAGTGCTTCAATGTAGCAAACTTCTTGCTGTCTGATAGTATGTTTACAAATAGCTGTGTTACAAATACAGCAGTTATGATACTGCAAAGTGTACCTAACATTAATGTAAGCGCAAATCCCTTAACTGAAGATGTACCTATCAGATATAGAACAATAGAAGCTATCAATGTAGTTGTCTGAGCATCAATTACAGTAGTAAGAGCTGATTTGAATCCCATATCAGCAGCTACTCTTACTGACTTACCCTTCTTTATTTCTTCTTTAATTCTAGTGAAAATAATTACATTAGAGTCTACTGCCATACCAATAGACAGGATAATTCCGGCAATTCCAGGTAATGTTAGAACTGCTCCAAACCCAGCCATTAGCCAAAGAACAATCTGTACATATAGCAGCAATGCAAGGTCAGCGATAAGGCCAAGCATTCCAAAAACTACTAACATAATGATCATAACAAGAGCAAGTCCGATTGCTCCTGCTATTACACTCATTT
>LSQX01010752.1_pt2 | contig 41966 bp, 26 predicted proteins | sample 654561 | NCBI WGS metagenome assembly LSQX01 (sample SAMN04489861, study PRJNA283612) | anaerobic digester metagenome | isolation source: 4 biogas reactors fed with cattle manure at either 37C or 55C with and... | place: Denmark: Kongens Lyngby | collected 2014 | reverse complement strand
ATGTCTTTGTGACTTCCCGCCTTTACTGCGGTGTTTGTTAATATCGGTGAAAAGCTTCTTGTCCTCTTCCGATAAATCATTTGCATATCCTATCATAATCGGGAATGGGTACTCCTTATACCGCGCCGGATGCATGGTTGAGCCGTCCTTCCTAGTGATGAAAAAGGGAAGGATGTTCGGCAGCCACCGGTCCAGCACAGTTTTAATGTTGCACGAATACTGACCGAACACAATGGGACTGAGGTAAAAGGCCACATCGCTGTTGATGAAGGAGCGGTTAATGGAACCCATTCTGTCATTGATGACACACTCTCCGGGTTTTTTAACCCAGCATCCAAAGCAACCCATACAATAACCCAGCTCATCCTTTTCAATCCGAACATCTTCGATATCAAAACCCTTCTGCAGCAGATATTTATGCACAAGCCCCTCGAGACGTTCGAAGGTTTCTGTCCGATATTCACTGTCTGAAATGATCAACGCTTTCATATAAAACCTCCTAATGTTAACGGTGTCAACATTAATATATCACGGAATGTTTACTCTGTCAACATCATTTGATATAATGTTTTTGTATTGGGGACATTCCGCAATATCGGAAGGGGACATTCCGCAAAAAGCCAGACCCGCTAAGCAGCGGTGTGTCCCCAAGGGTAACATGAAAAAAAGTAAGGATTAAGACCGGAGAGATGAAGTGAGAAATTAAAATGGGGGACATTCCGCAGAAATTCATTCCTGCGAAGCAGCGGTGTGTCCCCAAGGGTAACATGAAAAAAAGTAAGGATTAAGACCGGAGAGATGAAGTGAGAAATTAAAATGGGGGACATTCCGCAGAAATTCATTCCTGCGAAGCAGCGGTGTGTCCCCCTACCTATAAGAAAGGACTGATTTTCTTGCCTGAAAAGAAGTATCATCATGGAGATTTGAAGCTTGCGTTGATTGAATCAGGGATCAGCCTGCTGAACCGGGACGGCTACGAGAGCTTCTCTTTGCGAAAGGTGGCAAAGGAATGCGGTGTCAGCCAAACTGCGCCATACCGGCACTTTAAAGATAAAGATGAACTGATCCATGCCATGCTCATGTATGTCATGCAACAGTTTAATCTCAGCCTTGAGCAGGCAGTTCAAAAACACCCTGAAAACTCGAGAAGCCAGCTCAGTGAGATGGGTACAGCCTATATACGGTTTTTCGTTGAAAACCCTGAATATCTGCGGCTCATTTTCCTGAATAAAAAGCCGGAGGCGACGATTCATCCTGGTGAATGTCAGGGATATGAAATTTCAGAAGGGCATCCTTTTGCCACATTCTTCAGTGCGCTTGAACGATACGCGGAACAAAACGAGACTTCCGGGATGGACAAGGACCAACTGATGCTATACAGCTGGGGCCTTGTTCACGGCATAGCCATACTGATTGCAAACAATGAAATCCCTTATCGGAATAACTATATGGAGGTTGCTGAGAAGCTGATGTGGAACCCGGATTTTTTGAAATAATCAAAAATAGTTTTTGGATAGGACATATCGACAACATGTGCATAGAATGTCCTGACAACATCATGTCTTGACTAAAACAAACAGGTATGTGTATGGCGAAACCCGGACTCATAAATGTGCAATAAAATAGCGATAAACAAACACACAGCGGGACCTCTCAGCACCCGCATTTGGGTTTCATAATTCAATGAGCACTTACGCGAATTGTGTACCAAACCAAGTTTTTTTAGCAAAATACGTATGTCCGTTGAAAGCGCCTCCTACACGCAAAAACATCAATGTTTTTGTGTGCAGCCAGTTCATAATAATCTCTGGTAGCTATGAACGATCTGCGAGCATTTGATAAAACAATAAGCAGCCGGTTTTATAGTTGATGAGGTGTCCGACTGCTTATTTCAAAAGGCTCGTTATCAAACGCAAAATGTCCCGGTGAAAGACCTGGATGAAAAAACATTCCGGAAAAAGAAACAGTTACGACTTGATAACGCTCCCACCAGTTTTTAATTTTTCAAATGAAGCTTACTCAGCAAACCGCTTCAGAAGGGCGGAGTGCCCCTCCGAAGCAGTTGTGAGTTTTGGAGGTATGAACTTTCAGTTATTCAAGGTTCAACTTCTTTTTCAGAATACTGTTGGTCAGCACATAGCAGCCTGCAGCCATTATCGTGGTGAGTGCAATGACCATCAGCATGGTTTGATTCACCGGACCAGTAATGTTTTCCACTTCACCGTTGACCGTATACATTATGTTCATAAAACCTGGCATTGCCAGCATCATGAAAAACTGGCATACGGTATTGATTCCGATGTAACATGCGAAGGAAACGAGGAGTTTATGCTTGTTGGACAAATGTCCCAATGCAATCGCAGCATAAATTTGCAGCACTCCAAATACTAGGGTAACCAATGTCAGCAGCGGAACCGTAAAGGCGCCTCCAATACCAAAAACTAAACGGAGTTCAGCGAAGAATTCCCCCATTTTAGCCAATTCCGACCATGGAATCATGATGAGGATTGAAAGAATAGCAAACAATCCGCTTGCCACACTCCACATCATAGCGATCAGAAGCTTGTTGAAAATATGCTTCCAGGTTTCCACGGGCAGCGTAAACATCAGATATCCCTCATCACCCAACAAGCTTTTGTAAAACCTGATGATGCAGACCACAAAGGTTATGACCATAAGCCCTATGAACAAAATGCCGTATATGAATATGGACAAACCGGACATGATTTCCCGGAAGGAGAAGCCAGGACCATCCATGATCATCGGGTCTGTAAACTGTAATTTGTTGATGCCTGCAAAAAGAAGAATAGCGGCATACATAGGCAGAAACCAGCGAGCGGTGGCTTTTATCTCATATTTCATTAATTTTCCTAACATCTGAATACCTCCCTGAACAATGCATCAACGGATTTTCCGGATTCATCGCGAATCTCATCCACGGTCTTCTGAAGTACTACCTGGCCGTCCTTAAGAAAGATGATATCATCCAGGATCTTCTCGATATCAGAAATTAAATGGGTGGACAGAATAACCGTTGCTTCCTCATTGTAATTTTTAAGGATTGTGTCAAGAATATAATCCCTGGCAGCCGGGTCAACGCCGCCGATGGGTTCATCGAGCAGGTACAGCTGTGCTTCGCGCCTCATTACCAGAATCAGCTGCACTTTTTCCTTTGTGCCCTTTGAAAGAGTTTTCAGCCTGCTTGTGGGTTCTATATTCAGTCTTTTCAACATATCAAAAGCCTTTTCGCTGCTGAAGTCGGTATAAAAGTCTTTAAAAAAGCTGATGATCTCGGAAACCTTCATCCAGTCATTCAAATAGGTTTTTTCAGGAAGGTAGGATACGATCTTTTTAGTTTCAACACCTGGCTGAAAACTCCCTATCCTGATTTCACCACTTGTCGGGTTCAACAGCTCATTGCACAACTTGATGAAAGTGCTTTTTCCACTGCCATTCGGGCCAAGCAGGCCTACAATCCTTCCGCGTGCGATTTCCAGGTTTACGTTTTTCAACGCCATGGTTGTTCCGAAGGCTTTTGAAAGGTTTGTGCATTGTAGAATACTGTTCATTTCTTCGCCTCCTCCAGCATGTTTGCAAGAATATTCAGGATATCCTTCTGATCAAAACCCAAACGTTTCATTTTCTCAAGAAACTCCTGTATTTGCTCCTGTGCCAGTCTGTTTTTTGTTTTTTGAACCATTTTTACATCCTCCGTTACAAACCTGCCGCTTGTGCGGTTGGTATACAGCAAACCGTCTTCTTCCAGCTTCGCCAGGGCCCGTTGCATTGTATTTGGATTTACCGAGGCTTCCTGCGCCAGATCGCGGACAGATGGAAGCTTCGAACCCAACGCATAAATGCCCGAACATATCTTCAATTCCAGCTGCTCAATCAACTGGGCATAGATTGGACGATCCGACTTTAAGTCCCAAGACATGCGATCACTCCTTTGTATTATTGTATTAAGCACTTAATACAATAATACATCCGATTATCAACGCTGTCAACCCCATATCTGAAATATTTACACCGGGGACAGGTTCCTCTGTAAATATTTACAGAGGAACCTGTCCCCGGTGTAAATCCTCGCCAGGCTGGACAAGGTACCTGTCCCATTTCCTCACATATGATGTAGTAAAAGATGACAAAGGAGAGAAACCCATGCTAATCATTGACGGGAAAAAGATTATGAGCAGCCAGGATTTTGGATATGGGCGGGGAGATACTATCGAACGCGGTATTCTGGAGAAAATGCTGACTGCCGAAACGGTTTTCTCATATCCATCAGAGGCATTGCTGCATTTTGAGCTGAATTTACGAAAGGAGCTTGTCAACGCATCGGAACGGTTGAACAACAGCTTTTTTTCCTTCAGGCTCTTCAGGGATGCCATATGTAATACACAATATTGGGATAAAACAGAGGAGGGCGGCTTCAGACTGAAAAAAACGGCTAATCCGCATGAGGCAGTCCTGGACATTACTAAAAACAGCAGGCGCTATGGCACTGAATGCGCTACCGCCATCGTGATGGTGTTTTACCTTGCAATCGTGGAAGCTTTACCGGCTGAACTGTTTGATATGCTTTTTTCAGATATTTATCTGATGGACTGGAAGTACCTGGACAAAGACCTGGGCGTGGGCACTTATCAAGGGGTTGAAGACTCTTTGCCCGGGGACTGTCTGTATTTCAAGAATCCGGATGTAAACCCGGATACACCGGAATGGCAGGGTGAGAATGTGATCCAGCTTTTAGACGGATATTATTATGGGCATGGAATAGGAGTTAAAACCGCTGCAGGGATCATCCGTGACCTGAACAGAAACAGAAGCCGTGGCTCTGAAATCTCGGCTTACCTGATGGACCTGATTGTCAAGCCGGACTTTCAATATCTGGGAAGAAGATATGAAGCGTTTCGCAATGCCAATGGTTAAACAGTCAGGTTTTCTTCATGAATTCAGTTTTACATAAGGGGCAGGTTGCCTGAAGCCTGCCTTTTTTGCGGGGCAGTTGCAGAAGCTTTTTGCATTCCGGGCTTGGTGTGATGCCTGTAAAGGGTTTATTGTTCACAGGTAAGCAGACGAAGCCTGATGAAGTGAAGGATCCCCGCGTCGCTCCTGAACAGATCCTTCGATGCGCTCAGGATGACATTACTGCACTCAGGAAGATATCGTCGATACATGTAACATTTTTTGGCTTTAGAGTTTTCAGTTCCAATGCAATATGTTATTCTTTAGAAAGACAGGCGGTGTAAGAATGAAAAAATGGAAAGCAAAATGGGTTGTGGATGAAAAGTTCGCAGGGCTTCAGCCAGGCAATCTGTTTTCCGGGCAGGAACCCGCAGGCGCGGCGCACAGAGAGGATCTGCAAAACTATCATATGCTGGCGCGTAAAACATTCACCCTTGCGGACAAGCCCCGAAAGGTTTTTTTGGACATTTCCGCCGACGACTGTTACAAGCTTTACATCAATGGCATTTTTACGGCACAGGGGCCTGCCCCTGGCTACCCCTTTCATTATTACTTCAATCGCCTGGATGTGACCCGATATCTGCATCCGGGAATGAATGTCATTGCTGTACACGTTTACTATCAGGGGCTGGTGAACAGGGTTTGGTGCAGCGCCGATTACCGGCAGGGCTTCATCGCTGAGCTTTTTAGCACGGAAGGGATTCTTGCCAAAACAGATCACACCTGGAAATATATTCGCGCGGCGGAATACGCCACAGGTGAGCCTTACGGTTATGCCACGCAATACCCGGAGCTCATTGACAACCGGTTGAAGGCTGCAGGCTGGAAAGAGGAAGGCTTTGATGACAGCAGCTGGTTATCTTGTGTGGAAAATGATAAAGATGATCACGTGCTCTTCCTTCAGCCCACACCTGTTGTAACGGTATATGAGACAAGGCCGCAAATAACCCGCTATACGGATGAGGGCGACTGCTTTCTGGATTTTGGCAGGGAGCTTACCGGTCATCTGGAAATGAAAGCGATAGGGAAATCAGGCCAAAAGGTTGAGATCCTGTATGGGGAGGAATTGAACGAAGACGGGACGGTGCGGTACAATATGCGCTGCAACTGCCTATACAGGGATATCTGGACATTGGCCGAAGGAACGAACGAATTTGAGCCTTATGATTATAAAGCTTTTCGCTATGTCCAAATAAAAGCACCGGACAGCACGGTGCTGCCCGACAGCATTAAGGTGGTGACAAGGCATTACCCGATGCAGGAGGAAAGCTGCAGGTTTTCCTCGTCCAGCCCCTTGCTGAATGGGATATGGGACATCTGTAAAAACGCGGTAAGACTTGGATGCCAGGAGGTTTATACCGATTGCCCCAGCCGGGAGAAGGGCCAGTATCTGGGAGATGCCACGGTTACTGCATTATCTCATCTTTATCTGACGGGTGATTTGTCGCTTTATAAAAAAAATCTTGAAGATTTCGCCCGTTCGGCCAGGTTCTGCCCCGGGTTGACGGCCGTTGCGCCTTGCAGCTATAAGCAGGAGATTGCGGATTATTCACTGCTTTGGCCCTGGCAGCTACTCAATTATTACCGTCACAGCGGTGATAAAAGCTTCCTGAAGAGAATGCTGCCCACGGCAGAAGGAATCCTTCATTATTTCAGGCGCTTTGAGCGGGAGGACGGGCTTTTGGAGAACGTCACCGAAAAATGGAACCTGGTGGACTGGCCAGAGACCATGCGCGACGGATATGATTTTAACCTGGAGAGGGCAGAGGGCTGCCACAACGTGATCAACGCCTTGTATCTGGGGGCTGTAAAGACCGTCGATGAAATCCGGGAAGCCCTTGGGCTGGAAGCGTCCAAACGCATTGAACTGTTAAAAGAAGCTTTTCACCAGGCGTTCTACCGCAAAGCTAATGGGTTGTTCGCTGATTCAATCGATTCGGATCACTGTGCGGTGCATTCAAATATTTATCCGCTGTTTTATGGTTTTGCCAGCCCGGCCACACAAGAAAACATTGTTCAGTTCATTCGAACCAAAGGGCTGGCTTGCGGGGTTTACACAGCATTCTTCCTGCTGAAGGGGGTTGCACGGGCAGGTGCTCATGATTTGGTATATCAGCTGTTAACCTCCACTGACCGGCATTCCTGGGCAAATATGCTTGCGGAAGGCGCTACGGCCTGCTTCGAAGCGTGGGGGAAGGAGCTGAAGTGGAATACGAGCCTGTGCCATCCCTGGGCCAGTGCCCCCATACCGGTGATCATTGAAGATCTGTTGGGAGTTACACCCGAAGCTCCGGGCTGGGAAACGATTCGTTTTAAGCCTCACCTTCCGCATGGCGTGGAAGAGATTGCTCTGGAGTTTACAACAAGGAAGGGACGGATTTGTGTGCGGGCAGACAATGGTAAAGCAACAATGAACCTGCTGACAAAGCGGAACAAAACGCGTTAAACGCGATCAAAACATAAAATATTACTTGAAAGAGGCAAGAGATGATACAAGAAAAAAACCAACATAAAGGAATGACCGGTATAAAGCCGGCTGCAAACTGGGAAGAAGCCTTTCCATCCGGAAATGGGACGCTGGGTGCTTTGATGATGGGGGAGCCCAATCGCGAAACTATTATCATCAACCATGAAGCCCTGTTTTTACCGCTGCCCGAAACGAAGGAGGCCGTTCTCCCGGATATGTCCGAAGATCTTCCAACGCTGCGGGAAAAACTGAGGGAGGGCAGGTTTGGCGAAGCCACAAAGTTTTACATGCAACGCCTTTTTGATAAGGGTTTTCCACAGCAGATGCTCTGGACCGACCCCTTTCATCCCGCATTTGATTTGCTGATTGATATGCTTCCATCGACAAGCGGTAATACGTTCCAAAGCTATCGTCGCTCCCTGGATTTTGAAACTGGTGAAGTCCGGGTTGACTGGAGTGAGCAAGGTCACTCCTTCCAAAGACGGCTTTTTGTCTCCCGGGCGGATCAGGTTGCAGCCTTACACATGATGTCGCAGAGCGGCGGAAGGCTAAACTGTGAAATAAAGCTTACAGAACGTCCTGGCAAACAACATATCAGAAGCACCGAAATAGATGCCGGCGGAGAATGGATCTCTTTCCAAAGCTTTTATGCAATTGAGAATGACGGCTATGTGGGTTCAGCCAGAGTGTTCGCCCCGGGTGCTGAAATGCATCCCATTCAGGGGGGCATGAAAATCTTTAACGCATGGGAAATACTGGTGATCATCGCAGTGCAGCCTGCTTCATCTGAAGATGGTTCGGGTTTGACTGCATTAAAGGAAAGGCTGGAGCAGATTCCGTCGGATTACTCTCTATTGCTGCAGCGCCATGTTGAAATACATCAGGAAATGTTCAGACGTGTAGTGCTGGAATTGCCCAAAGGGAAGGATTACAATCTGTCAAATGAGGAACTGCTTGAAAAATCCAAACAGGGGGATATCCCATTATCCCTTTTTGAAAAAGTTCATGATTATGGGCGTTATCTGCTGATCAGCAGCAGCGGCAGGCTTCCGCCAAACCTGCAGGGGGTTTGGAACGGCTCCTGGACGCCTCCCTGGAGCAGTGACTATACCCTGGATGAAAACCTGCAGATGATGATGTGGCAGGCAATGCCCGGGAATTTACCCGAAGCTGCCCATAGCTATTTCAACCTGATAGAGTCTTTTGTTCCGGATTGGCAGCAGAATGCGCGGAAGCTTTATGGCTGCCGTGGTATCCTGTCAAGCCTGCGCTCCACACGCAGCGGGTTGAGCAAGCACTTGAATGCTGAGTATCCGATGCATTTTTGGACTGCAGGGGCAGGCTGGCTGGCACAGCTTTTTTATGATTATTACCTGTACACGTTGGATACAGATTTTCTGAAAAACAGGGCCGTCCCCTTTATGAAGCAGGTTGCATTGTTTTACAAGGATTTTCTTGTAGAAGGGGAAGACGAGAAGCTGGCGTTTATTCCTTCCTATTCGCCTGAGAACACGCCAGCCAATTCGGACAATGCGGTAAGCATCAACGCAACCATGGATATTGCTGTGGCCAAAGAACTGCTTACCAACCTGATATCGGCGTGTCGGTTACTGAAGCTGGACGGTGAGGATATTACAGGCTGGGAGGGGATATTGGCGAAACTGCCTGAATACAAGGTGAACTCGGACGGCGGCATCAAGGAATGGGCTGTGGATGGTTTGGAGGACGATTATCATCACCGGCATTCATCCCACCTATATCCCGTGTTCCCCGGGTTTGAAGCAACCCGGGAGCATACGCCGGAGTTGTTTGATGCCTGCCACAGGGCGGCGGAGTTGAGAATGTGTGACGGTCTGGAGGCCATCACCGGGTGGGGGCTTGCCCATCTGGCTAACTCCAGTGCCAGACTGAAGGATGGTGAGCTTGCTTTTCAGGCCCTGTCCAGGATCATCAGGGTATTCATGTACCCAAACCTGTTTACCACCCACAACCGGGGAAACTGCTTCCAAATGGATGCAAACCTGGGTTTTACGGCGGCGATGATGGAAATGATGGTTTTCTCAAAGCCTGGCTGGGTGGAGCTGCTGCCCGCACTTCCCAAAGCTTTTACCAGCGGCAGGATTCAAGGGATGCTGCTCCGTGGGGGCGCTTTACTGAAATACATGCAATGGGATACTGAAGCCCGAAGCATTTTTGTGACAATTGGCTCAAATGTGCCATGCACGCTTCGGGTGTTCCTCCATTGGAAAATCAAAGCTGTGCAAACCGATGAAGTGAACGAAGCCGTTAAAAAGGCAGATGATCATACCCTGGAGCTGAGCTTTGCCCAGGGGGAGGACATTTCCCTGAAGATACTGTTTTAGCTTCCAAAAACACGTAACAGGAGGGGTGTAATATGGAAATTAAAAGATATTGCAAGGAAGACGAGAATAGGTTGTTTGATATGTTCCGGGATGAAGGAGACGATTGGATTGATTACCATGGAGCAACAGGGTACAGCAAGTATTTGAGAGCACTGGAGTCAAGCATTACTTATGTTGCTTATGATGGCAGTCATTTATGTGGATATGTTCGTTGTCGTGAGGACGATGGTTTTGGGGTTTATGTGTACGACTTGCTTGTAAAAAAGTCATATCGCAAACAAAAAATCGGAAAAATGCTGATGGATAAAGTGGCTGGAGACTTCACCGATCAACCGGTTTATGTGATGAGTGGTGTAGACCCGTATTATGAAAAGCTCGGGTATCGAAGAGAGGGGTCAATCTTTGAAGTTACAAAATAGATAGTCAGCCAGGAGAGCTTGCGGTACGCTCCTTTACTCGGGTAATCCTTCTTGGGGGAGCGTTCCGGTGGGTACGCTCCTTTACTCGGGTAATCCTTCTTGGGGGAGCGTTCCGGTGGGTACGCTCCTTTATATGCGCCTGTATTAATATATAATTCGAGCAAGTGCTCATTAAAGAATATGAACAAAAAGATGACCCGCTGGTGTTAAACAGCGGGTCATCTTCTTTCTACAGAAAAATGATCAAAGCACGATGGAAAATGAACTCTTGTTCTCAGGTGTGACCAATATTCCATTCGGGTTGGTCTCATAAGTGCAGCCTGTTGTGCTGCGAATCGTTTCAATGCCATGCAGCAGTAGTTTCCAGGGTTTTTCACCACCTGTTGCATTTACGTGTAGTTGCATTCCACGCTTTGTCACCTCAACCTCTAGTACCTTTTCGCCACCCGGCCTGTATACGGTGCATTTTGTTTCCTTGCCGTCTTCCAGCTCAAATAAATATAACGTTACATTCTCTGAAAAGTCATATTCGGCCTTGTCTTCACAGCTTCCAACAGCTATCAGGCTGTTTGGCCTGGCCAGCAGCGGAAGGCTGAAATAATCATAGGTTTCGCTGTACCATCTGCCGCCCTGTATCTTTTTCCCGGATAGAAAATGTGTCCAGGTTCCTTCAGGCACATAATAGCGTACAGTCTTATCTTCAGAAAAAATCGGTGCTACGAGCAGGTTTTCACCGAGCATATACTGACGATCCAGGGTTTCACAGGTAGTATCCTCCGGGAATTCCAGCACCATGGCACGCATTGCGGGAATACCGTCATTTGCCGCTTCGCAGGCAGCATCGTACAAGTAAGGCATCAGCCGGCACTTCAATTTGGTGAAGAAGCGCAAAACATCAACGGCTTCCTCATCAAAAAGCCAGGGCACACGATAGCTTGTACTGCCGTGCAGTCGGCTGTGGGTGGAAAGCAGGCCGAAAGCCACCCATCTTTTATACAAATCCGGTGTTGCGGTTTGTTCAAAGCCGCCGATATCATGACTCCAGAACCCAAACCCTGTCAGGCACAGCGATAAACCACCGCGCAGGGACTCTGCCATGGAAGGATAGTTTGCGGTGCAGTCGCCGCCCCAGTGAACGGGATACTGCTGGCCGCCAACGGTGGCTGAACGAGCGAAAACCACAGCGTCAGCGGGCTTGCGCTCCCTTTTCAACAGTTCAAACACGGCTTTGTTATATAGTTGGGTATAATAGTTGTGCATTTTTTCGGGGTTTGAGCCATCATAATAGACCACATCGGTGGGAATTCTTTCACCAAAATCTGTTTTAAAGCAGTCCACACCCACATCCATCAATGCTTTCAGCTTTTCCTGGTACCAGACCACCGCGTCGGGGTTCGTGAAATCCACGATGCCCATACCGGCTTGCCACAAATCACACTGCCAAACATCCCCGTCCTTCGTTTTCAGCAGGTATCCATTCTCCATTCCTTCATCAAACAAGCACGATTTTTGCGCGATATAGGGGTTGATCCACACACAAATCTTCAGCCCTCTATCTTTCAGCCGCTTCAGTATTGCAGCGGGATCAGGAAAAACATCACGATCCCATTGGAAATCACACCACTGAAATTCCTTCATCCAAAAGCAATCAAAGTGGAAAACGGAAAGCGGAATGTCACGGCTTTTCATTCCGTCAATAAAGCTGGTTACGGTGTTTTCATCATAGCTTGTTAAAAATGATGTGGAAAGCCACAGGCCAAAGGACCAGGCCGGCAGCAATGCGGGTTTTCCGGTAAGGCAGGTATAGTTTTTCAACACATCCTTCAAAGAGCTTCCACCAACCACAAAATATTCAAGGCTTTCCCCGGGCACACTGAACTGCACCTTTGATACCACCTCGGAAGCAATCTCATAGGAAACACGTTCGGGGTGATTGACCAAAACGCCATACCCTTTGCTGGTTAAATAGAAGGGGATATTCTTATAGCTAAGCTCACTGCTCGTGCCGCCGTCTTCATTCCATATGTCTACGCTCTGCCCGTTTTTCACAAAGGGTGTAAAGCGTTCACCAAGGCCATATACATATTCTCCTACATCCAGATCCAATTGCTCCCGGACGAAAGCTTCGTTATTTTCCGTTGTCAGGTAACCCATACTCTTGCCCTTGGTTCCGGTGATGCGCCGACCCTGGTATTCAAAGTCTACCTGCCAGTTCTTTTTGCTGATCTTCACCATCAGGCTGCCGCTGGTCAGGCTGGCAAAATCATCGTTGATGGACAATTCAATCGGGAAGTCGGTATTTGAATTCAACCTGAACTCGGGGTCCCGGGGAATCCTGCCCCGATGGTGTATAATCTTAACACCGATGATATCCGGCAGCGGAGAGCTGAATTCAATGGTGATCTGTGCAAGGTTCAGGGTGTCCCCCCGATGGTTGATGTTTTTTGTGGGAGCAACCACCTTCAGTTTTCTTCCGGAAACGGTAATATCCCTGGCCTCTGCGGGGCTGTATAGGGATACGCCTTTCTTCAGGCTCCAGAAACCTTCGCTGAACTTCATGAATAAAAACCTCCTTCGTTACGAATACAGTGAAATCATGCAATAAGATCTTTCCCTTCATTCAGGGTAACAAGCTTATGTATTTTTTTGTTGCTGCGATATCACACAGTAACCCTGTTAATATCAGTATAATGATAGAATTCGTATTTATCTTGTGATATATTGATAAAGAATAACACAATTTTGATGCATTCTCAATGAAACGTTACTATCTTTGAAATATCTTCAAGACCGGGAATCAGTTTATCTTCCTGCACGTATTTTTAATCCAAAAGGCTAAAAATACGCTCAGAGGCAGGGGTATTAGGAGAATTTGATAAACAATGGAGCTGTTATTGAAAGAAAACAAAACCCATGGCGACATTCTTTTTCCATTTGCTTTATACGAAATGGAGTATCAAACGCCTGCAACAATTTTAGACTGCCACTGGCATGATGAGCTGGAGTTCTTACTTCTGACCCAGGGGGAGGGTGTGTTTCAGGTTGGGACACATCAATATGAGTTGAAGGAAGGCCAGGCACTTTTCATTCACGCAGGAGAAATCCACAGCGGAACCTCCGCGTCGCAGGCTGCAAGCTTTACAGCTATTGTTTTTCATACTGTATTTTTAAACAGCAATCCCCATGACCTGATCCAGGGGAAATACATCAACCCAATTCTGGAAAAACAATGTCTTTTACCCACGGTCATACGCAATGAAGCAGACTGGGAAAAGGACGTGACAACTCATTTGAAGGAAGCCATGAGGGCTGCACAGCAGAAGGAATATGCCTATGAAATGCAGATCAAGGCTCAGTTATACGCTATATTCTCCATTCTGTTAAGACATTCCCCAAAGGAAATTGCCGAATCGTCTTATATAAACAGAGCAGACCCAATCAAGGAGGCCATCGGCTATATTCAGAAGAACTATGAGCGAGAGATCCGCATTGGCGAGCTGGCCGGAATTGCCAATATGAGCGAAGGCCACTTCTGCAGGTTCTTCAAAAAAATCGTATTGAAAACTCCTGTAGAATACATTAACTATTACAGGATCATGAAAGCGGCTGCCCTTTTGAAGAACACCGACAGAAAGGTTCTGGATATTGCGATGGAGGTGGGCTTCAACAATTTCAGCTATTTTATAGAACGGTTCAGACAGTATATGCAGACAACGCCTGGCCGGTATCGAAAAGTGAGGTCTTTACATCAGACATGAAAAAGGGGCTGTTTCAACTGAAACAGCCCTGGTTATGTTTTACTCGGACGCTTTCATTGCCTTTACCAAACGGTGGAGGATAGCCGCAATCTCAGCGCGGTTGGTATAGCCTGCAGGGTCAAACAGGTTGCCTGGTTTTCCGGTGATGATACCACTGTTATATAAAAGATAAACAGCGGGCTTTGCCTGTGCATCAATCTTTGCGTCATCTTCATAAATATGTCTCATTTTGTTTTGCTTTAACTGGGTCTCGGAATATTCCAGGTATCTTTGCAGAATAACAGCCATATCCTGCCTGTTTAGTTGCGCGTCGGATTTAAAGCCGAGTTTCGCAAGTCCGTTTGCAACCGCCCAGCCATCCGAGGCAAGGTTCCAGTCTTGGCCAACGGTTACACCGGTTTGGCCATCCAAACGGTACAGGATCACCAGCAGTTGCCCCCAGGTTACCTGTGAAGCTGGGCTGTAAGTAGAAAACCCGGTACCCTGTGTCAGCTTGTTCATGGTGCAATAGGCTACATCGGTGAAGAACCAGTCATTAGCGGTGACATCTTTGAATGCGCTCTTCCAGTTCTTCAACAGGAAGCCTTCAGAATCGAGAACGGCATAAAAGGATTGCTTTGCCGCGAAGGTTTTGTCAAACAGTAGCGGACTGCCCTGAGAACGCCAGCTTTGAGGGTCGGCCTTGCCCCAGAACGTGACGCGATCGATATGATCGGCGTATTTCTTATACACCTCAAATACCTGTGCATATAACTGAGCCTGCTGCAATTCCTCAGCCTCGCTGAGGGGAGTGGTTTTCTGGTTGCCATAGGAACCGTACGGAATGTCCAGCTCGGTGACGATAACCTTTGCACCGGTGGCTGCGAAACGCGCAATGGTTGCGTCTACTTCGAGGGGCTTCAGGTTTTCAGTCCAATAGTGAGCCTGCATGCCCAAACCCTCGACCAGCAAACGATCGGGCTGGGTGTTGCGGCTGTCATTTTTCCACATTTTGTTCAGCTCTTCGGCCATGGCAGCGATGGCTTCCCTCTTCGGAGCATCGGTTTCATTATAGTCATTATAGTATAGTGTAGCGGTTGGATCGGCCAGGCGCGCAAGCACAAATGCATCATAGAGGTAATCGGCACCGCTTTCGCCTTTAGACGCATCCGCACCGTTATCATAAGCGAGGTACCAGGGAGAATCCTTACGCAAGCCTTCCTTCCAGTTTGAGCTGGCGCTGTCGGAAAAGGCCTCGTTCACCACATCCCAGGATACAACCTTGCCTTTGAAATGTCCGGCCACATTAGTAATGTAGTCTTCCAGGTTAGCCTTGGCTTCAGCTCGGGTCAGCACCTGATTTTCATCATCAAAGGTCAGCCATTGGGCTGATTGAGAATGCCAGACCAGCGTATGCCCATGAACTTTGATTTTGTTCGCTTCAGCCCAGTTGATGATCTTGTCGGCGCTGTCATAATTGTATTTCCCCTTTTGAGGGCTAAGGCTCTGGGGCTTCATTTCATTCTCCGCGGTTACGACGTTATACTGCTTGCTGAACATGGCTGTAAGCGCGGCATCTTCAGTTTGGCTTGTGTTGATGACATTACCGATGTCAAAGTAGTTTTCATAAGCCTCGGTCAGTGAGGGCAGGGACAGATCCCATTCGGGGGTTTCAATCTTCTGCAGCTCGCCAACCTGGCTTACCACGATCTCATCGATGTACCACACGTCGGCATGCTTGCGTTCGTCATTGACGACCAGACGGAAATCGATGGTTTTCAACGGGTTTTCCATCAAAGGGGTCTGGACGTTAACATGCTTCCAATCGTCCAGCGGAAGTGTGCCATAATAGGCAGGAAGCTTGAACTGGTTGGAGGCATATTCTTCGTTCAGCACGATCCCCGGCCCGGTGAGGGAGCGTTTACCCTCGTTTCCTTCGGCGGGGGCATAAAACCATACCGACACATTATAGATACCGCCTGCGGGGAGTGGTTCCTTAAGGGTAAGCCTGATGGCGTTATATGCGCTGGTATAGGTTTCACCATCGATGTGGGTCACCTTCAGGGCAGTGTTGTCGTCCTTGCCGATACCGGCTTTGTTCACCCACTCTATCTTTGAAGAGGAACCCGGTGTAAAAAGGCTTTCGTGCGCAGCCTTGTCATCAAAGCGGAAGGCAAGCAACTCTTTGATTTCCGGCCCTTTTTTTGCCTGGACGGGAACAGGCAGGGTAATCACCTGCAGCTTCACTTCGTCCAGACAGAAGGTGAGATCCGTAAGCCTGTCAGCATTATGGAAAACAATACCGATCACTGAATCATGATCCTCCGGTACGGTAAAATCCATCACGATATCAACCCATTGGCCGGCTTTCAGGGTTACTTTCATGCCGCCGACACTTCCGTATGTAATCTTTTTGGTGCTGTCCCTGGTTTCCACGCGCACGCCCATGGTTGCATCATCAGCGCTGAAAACTTTCGCGGTAAGCTTATATTGGCCTGTAGGCATCATTGGTGTTTCCAGGGTTTCATTAAGAAGGGCGGCACCGCTGTAATTGTTGATGGCGGTCGGTGAAACACTCAGGCTGCGCTTGCCCGCGCCGGCGTATTTGTCTGTTAATTCGATAGTTCCCTGACCATTCAGCGTCAGCGTGTTTTGTGATTCAAAGCCTTCGGAATAGAGATAGTCTCCCGCTTTAACAGCCGCAGCAGCGGGTGTCTGACCGATGACAGCAAGCAGCATGATGCATAACAAAAAAATTGCTATCCGGCGTTTGCCGTGGGTTAGAATATTCATTTGAAAGCCTCCCGTCCTGATTATCGTTTTGTTACATTAAAATTGTATCATCAGCGTGTTAGTTTATCAATTCTTGAAAAGAATATTGATGGTGTTCGGTTGGCACCGTTGAAATTTTGAATGAATAGTATATAGCAGCTAGACGGTTTTTTCATGATGAAAAGCAAACTTCGGCGGTAGTAACATGAAGTACAAAACATGCAAGGCTTACATTTATTACATACAACCCAACAGAATACGCACTTTCGGACCTTCATATACTACACCTGGAAAGGAAGTGTGAATATGCAGCCTGTCCGGATTTCGGCCGGTGATGGAGCAAGCGAGCTTTTGATCTATTTGCAGAAAGAGCTGATGAAGACCGACAAATCAGATGAAGGCTTCGTTGTAAACCAGGATCATGATGACGGCCTGATTGCAGTGGAATGCAACAAAAAGGAAAAGAACAGGGGAAGTAACCCTTTGGTCGATCAATTATCGCCCGTCCTGGCCGATTACTTAATGTCCGCATATGAAGGAATGCTGTTAAACCGGGTCACCAAAAAAAATTACGGATATCTCAGAGCTGATGAACGACGTGAAATTATTCTCCTCGCACAAAAAAAGCTGAAGGAAAACGATCAGAACTTCTTTGACACGGTGATCCGTGTTCGCAGAAGAAACCTTGTTACCCGCAAGCTGGCAGATTTTTTGAACCAAAGCGATCATATTATCCTGGAAGGCTTTGTTACCTTCAGGATGCAGGAATATGTCAGAGAACTGGAAGAAATGATTGACTGGGCCGTCAGACAGTATCTGGTGGAAAAGGAGTACCAGGAATTTATTCGTTTGCTTACCTGTTTCGTGCAGATGCAAAAGCCCAAATTTCAGTGTGTTCACGTCATTGCAGAGAAGGATTCAAGCTTTTCAATATACGATGAAAACATGGAAAGAGTTGCAGATCAGTGGTTTCATGAACTGGCTGAGGATCAAACCGACGGGGTGATCAAGGAAGAGGATTTGTTGATCAGCTTTCTTATATCGGCGGCACCGAAACAGGTTATTTTGCATAATGCATCAGAAATAACCAACAGAGAGCTGCTTGAAACCGTGCAGCAGGTTTTCTCAGGCAGGGTAACGGTTCTTCAGGATTAATGCGGTAATGTGTGGAAACGTCCCGATGAACAGTTACTCCTGTGAAACCTTCCAAGGTTTCGTGTCGTTTGGCGACACCTGGGTCGTGGGAGACTGTTCACACCCTCCTTTAATCAGTTCATAAGTTGCAGCATAGGTATGTGTTTTATCCCGAGCGCAGCGAAGGATCTTGTCGGGAGTAATGTGAGATCCTTCATTTGTTCAGCAGCCTGCACCTGCTTATCTATGAATAGTAACTTGTCACATTGCAAAATTTGTTGAATTTCATACAAAACCTTGTGATCGTCCGTAACTTTGTTTATAATAGTAGCAGTGCAGGGTTCGCTGCACAAATGCTTCACAGGACGGTTGGGGGGTATTCTCTTGGCGGCGAAAGTTTTCCAGTCCCTGGTTTATCGGATCAAGGAAATTCTGGATTGTGATACCGGAATTACCGATTCGAATGGCATGGTCATCGCAAGCACACGTTCAGACGAAATCGGCAGCTTCCATGAAGATGTGCTCGATTTTATCAATTCCAGCGAAGGTTATCTGCAGAAGGATGATATTACACTGATCAAGGTGGAACATCAAGGGACCCTCGATTACATTGCCTATGCCCGCGGCAGCGGTGAAACCCATAAAAAGGCCATGGAGCTGATCAGCCTCAGCGTTGAAAATGCCAAGCTTTATTATGAAGAAAAATATGATAAAAACAGCTTTATTAAAAATATCCTGCTGGGGAATATTCTGCCCGGGGACATCTCCATCCGGGCCAAAGAGCTGAGGGTCAAGGATGATTCAAGAAGGATCGTCTATTCCATCCGCACCGAAAAAACCAGAGATATTCATGCATATAACGTCATTCAAAACCTTTTCCCCAATGACGCAAAAGATTTTGTCATATTGCTGGATGATCAGAATACAGTTCTTGTAAAGGATTTAAAGGACAAGGAGCTTAAGGACGACATTTACCGCAAGGCCAGGATCATCATCGATACGCTGAACACCGAGCTGATGGTCAAGGCCTCTGTGGGCATCGGCACCGAGGTGGACCGCCTGCGGGAAATTTCACGCTCCTTCAAGGACGCCCAGACAGCACTGACCATCGGCAGCATTTTTGATACCGATAAAACGATTGTGGATTATAACCACCTGGGTATCGGCCGGTTGATCTATCAGCTTCCAACCACCCTTTGCAAACTGTTTTTGCATGAAGTTTTTAAAGATGGTGTTTACGAGCTGATCGATCCGGAAACAATGATTACCATACAGAAATTTTTTGAGAACAATCTCAATGTCAGCGAAACCTCCAGGCAGCTGTTTGTACACAGAAATACCCTCGTATACCGGCTTGATAAAATTCAAAAGCTCACCGGCATGGATCTGCGTAATTTTGGTGATGCGATTCATTTCAAAGTTTCGATGATGGTCAAGCGTTACCTTGATGAAGCGGGAAAGTGAACTCGTTCAGTTCCAGCTGAACTGCAAGTGTTTTTACGATAAAAGACGCATGTATTAACTATTAAAAATATTGTTGAATATGAAACGAAAGATAGGATGAAACGGCTTGATAGAGTTTATAGAAGTAACAAAACGTTATTCCAACGGTACAATAGGGTTGCAGGATGCAACCTTCAAGGTAAATAAGGGCGAGTTTGTTTTTGTTGTGGGCCCCAGCGGATCGGGGAAGTCCACCCTGCTAAAGCTGATTTTGCACGAGGAGGCTCCCACCGAGGGTGAGGTTTATGTGAACGGCTTTTCTATCCACGATATGGACAGAAGCGAAATCCCATACCTTCGAAGAGGGCTGGGGGTTGTATTTCAGGACTTCAGGCTGCTGCCGAATAAAACCGTTTATGATAATGTTTCTTTCGCGATGCAGATCGTTGAAGCACAACCCCGGGATATTCGCAGGCAGGTTCCTGTTGCGCTGGCCCTTGTAGGGCTCAGCAAAAAAGCAAGGGTTTATCCGCATCAGCTTTCGGGCGGTGAGCAACAGCGTGTAGCACTGGCACGGGCCATTGTCAACAACCCGTCGGTGTTGATCGCTGACGAACCTACAGGGAACCTTGATCCAGTCACAAGCTGGGAAATCATGAGGCTCCTTGATGATATCAATCAACGCGGAACAACGGTTCTGGTGGCAACCCATGAAAAATCCATCGTGGATGATATGAAAAAGAGGGTACTCAGTCTCGATTATGGACATATCTCCCACGACGTTCAAAAGGGGAACTATACAAATGAAGATTAGAACGATAAAGTACATGCTAAAAGAAGGCTTTACAAATACATACAAGAACTTTTTGATGTCTCTGGCTTCTGTATCCATGGTCATTGCGTCCCTTCTGATATTTGGGATTTTTCTGATGATCACGATCAATTTAACTTATAATCTGACCCAGATTGAAAAACAACAGGAGATTGTAGTTTATCTCGATAGAGACATTGCCCAAATGCAAGCCGACAACATCGAACTTCAACTGAAAGACGATCCCAGGGTGCTGACTTATGTTCGTATTTCCAAAGAGCAGGCCTTTGCGGATATGGCCGAAATGCTTGAAGATTCATCCTTGCTCGAAGGCCTTACACCCGACTTTTTAAGCGAATCCTTCAGAATTCATCTGGTAAACCCGGAAGACAGCAACAGCTTCTCAAGTGAACTAAACAAGATAGACGGTGTCGATGAGATTTTCTTTCCGAAGGTTCTCCTTGAGAAAATGAGCCTGGTGCTCAAGTGGGTCAATGTGGGAACGATGGTCATGCTGGTCATTCTTTTGATCATATCGGTATCCATTATTGCCAATACCATAAAGCTGACGGTTTTCGCAAGGCGGAAGGAAATCGGCATCATGAAATATGTTGGCTCCAACGATTGGTTTATCCGCTGGCCCTTTATTATTGAAGGCATGATCATCGGGCTGTTGGGAGCTCTTGTGTCGTTTGTCGCCACAAGCTATTTATATAATATGGTCGAAAAATGGGCAAACACCGAATTGGTCAGTAATGGAATAGGTGATATATTAAAAGTGGTGCCCCTTGAAACCATCGGCGGGTCAATCCTGTTTGTCTATATTATCATCGGAATGGTCATGGGTGCCGCGGGAAGTGTCATTTCTGTGCGAAAACACTTGAATGTTTAGAGATTGTTTGTGTATAATAGACTAAGACCATATTACACCAAAACACTAAGAAATTACTTGTGCACAGCCGAAACATATAATACACGCAGATTTTCAGGAACGGCTATGCCGGAGGGTTGAAAATGCATAAAAATCGGGGGGGACATTTACAAATGATGAAACGAATGTTATGCCTTTTCTTTGTGTTTTTACTTGTGGGCAGCCTTGCCGTGCAAAGCATGGCCAGCCAGCTGTCCGATTACCAGAAAAAACTGGATGAAACCGAATCAAAACAGACCAACCTGGCTAAAGACATCAAGAAAACTGAAAAAGACCTGAACTGGAACAAGAAAAAAAGGGATGAGGTCGTCAAAGCACTCGAAGATCTGGGCCTCGAAAAGGAAAAGGTAGAGCAACAGGTTGCGCTGCTTGAGTCTGCCATCATGACCCTGGACGAAGCCATTGCACAAGCCGAGCAGGAATACGCCGATCAGATGGAACTGTTAAAGGCGCGTCTTTTTGTGATGTACAGAAAGTCCTCCGCCGTGTGGGAGCTGGATGAACTGCTGAAAAGCAAAAGTATCAACGAGTTCTTTATACGCCTGCGGACAATGCAGCAAATCGCCGAAAACGATCAAAGTCTTCTCGACAGTGTAGAGGCCAAACGCCTGGAAATTGAAGAACTGAAGTCGCAAAAGCAGTACGAGTTGGAAAATGCCGTTAATCAGGTCCAGCAATATATTCAGAAGATTGAAGAAAAGGAAGTTTCCCGGTCAACCCTCGACAATGAAATAAAAGCCGATCAAAAAAGCTTAAAGCAATATGAGGCTGAACAGGAAGAGCTGAAGAAGAGATCCGATGAACTGGAAGTGCTTATCAAGCAAGCCCAGAAATCATCCGGCAAATATCGGGGAGGAGACCTGATCTGGCCCATGCCCACCGCCACACATATCACTTCCTATTACGGCAACAGGCTCCATCCCATTTACAAGGTATGGAAGATGCATACCGGAATTGATATCGGTTCCTGTATGGATGAGGCTATCGTCGCATCGGGCAATGGCACCGTTATTTATACGGGCAAAAATGGCGGTTATGGCAATACCGTCATCATTGATCATGGCGGCGGCATAACCACCCTGTATGCGCACATCAACAACCGGGGCACCCTTGTGAAGGTAGGCCAGGAAGTGAAAGCGGGGCAGCAAATTGCCAAAGCAGGAAGAACAGGAACAGCTACGGGGCCTCATTTGCATTTTGAGGTCAGGGTAGACGGAAAACACACCGATCCACTCGAGCGTGTAAAGCCGTAAGCCTTTAACATATTAAATCTCCGAACATTTTTCAGGGAGATGTACGCCTTTAGCCCTGAGATTGAATAAAAAGCCAGGAACATAGGATAAACTATTTGAAAGAAATACCCGGGGAACCGGGTATTTTCAATGTTTTTAGGTAGCTGATCCTTCGCGGCGCTTAGAATGACATCGCTGCGTATAAATAACAAATGGTTTTTATATCAGACATTCTCAGGGAATTTGGAAAATATACTTATGTTATGATACAATATTTTGAATGGACAGTCTGTTTCATATCATGGAGTTGACAGATTGATAAGAGGTGTGTGTATGAAGTCAAAACGTTATTGGTTGTTTGCAATTATTTGTGTTTTAGTCGCAATAGCCTTTTTTGCCGCCGGTTTTTTTGCCTATTCCTTTGTAAACCTCCTGAACCCCAAATATAGCATTCAATTCAGTCAGGATGTCTCTCGAGAAAACATCATCAATTTCAATCAGGTTAAATCCATGCTGATGAAGAATTATTATCAGCCGGTGGATGAAAACGTATTGCTCGAGGGTGCTATCCAGGGTATGGCTGAAGCCATGAAGGATCCTTACACGGTATATTACACCCCCGATCAAATGAAGGATTTCAAGGAGAAAGCCGGAGGCACCTATGTGGGAATCGGTGTCACAATGTTTATGGATGAGGATGAGATCCTGACGGTGAACGAAACCTTTGCGGGTTCTCCCGCGAAAGCAGTGGGGATGCGTATCGGAGATAAAATAGTGAAGGTGGATGGGGAGGATGTGACCGCCCTTAAGGATTCAGATCTGATCGTCCAGAAGATCCGGGGGGTACCCGATACCCATGTTGAGGTGATTGTTTACAGGCCTGAAATCAATGACTACATCACCTTTGATATCGTGCGCCAGGTGATCAACCTGGTTTATATTGAAAGTGAGATGCTGGAAGGTAATATTGGCTATGTTCAATTGAAGCTGTTTGACGAGGACATGGCCATGGATTTTGCAAACCACGTCAACACCCTGATACGGGGTGGGGCAAAGGGCCTGATCATCGATCTAAGGAACAATCCAGGCGGTGACTACAGCCAGGTGGTACGCATGGCAGATATGCTGGTTCCATCAGGGTTGATCGTATACACCGAGGATCGAAGCGGTCGCCGCCAGGAGGAACGGTCTGATGCAAACGAATTGAAATTACCAATGACCGTTTTAATCAACGAATACAGCGCCAGCGCTTCCGAAATTCTTTCGGCAGCCATCAAGGACTATAAAAAAGGAACCTTAATCGGGAAAACCACCTTTGGCAAAGGGCTCGTGCAGCAGGTGATCGAGCTTGAGGGCGGGGCTGGGCTTAAGGCAACCATTTCCAGGTATTATACGCCTTCAGGGGTATGCATTCATGGAATCGGCGTAACACCCGACATTGAAGTGGAAAACGATGAGCAGTACCAATATTACAGCGTGGAAGATATCCCGGAAGGTGAAGACAAGCAGCTTGCCCGGGCGATTGAGGAAGTAAACCGGCTGATAAGCATCAAATAAAGTAAACATGGCTTTGCCGCCTGCTTGATAACAGGTTGGGAGGGTTGCCGCTCCAACCCATGAACCCTGGTAATGTAATCCAATCATACGCGTTTCTTGCCTGAATGAATATGACGGCCGAATCTGGCAACAATATTCTTGAGGTGGTTAGGAATGGCAGTGAAAAAGAATGAGAAAATGAAATTGGAGATCGCAAGGGAATTGGGCCTGTTGGAAAAAGTGCTTAAAGACGGATGGAAAAGCCTCAGCGCGAAGGAGACCGGGCGTATTGGAGGGTTACTGTCAAAACGGAGAAAGTCCGGCTGACAGATAACCAAAGCTTGAAAATCGCAAGTCACATCCATCGAAAAGCCGCCGGGTGAAACGCGTTATATAACAAGACAGGTTGTTGACCCCGGGGGGTTGAAATGTATAGTGATTTTGCATATGTATATGATCTTTTAATGCAGGATGTTCAATATGCACAGTGGGCCGACTATATAGAGCTGCTGTTCCGGAAATTCTGCGTAAAAAAGCCGGAGCTTTTGCTGGATTTGGCATGCGGCACAGGAAACCTCACGCTGGAACTTGCAAAGCGAGGCTATGATATGATCGGAATAGACATGTCCTCTGATATGCTCAGCTGTGCCATGGAAAAGTCCGCGGAATCCGGGATATCGCCCCTGTGGGTTTGTCAGGATATGCGGGCTTTCGAGCTGTATGGCACGATGGATGTGATACTGTGCACCATGGACAGCCTGAACTATATTCACAGCGCCTCAGATATGACGCGGGTATTCCAGCTGGTGAAGAATTATCTGAATCCGGGCGGTCTTTTTATTTTCGATATGAACACACCCTTCAAGCTGGAACATATTTTTGGAAATAACCTGTTCTATGAAATCCGGGATGAGGTTACCTATATATGGCAAAACCAGTATCTTCCGAAGGAGAAAAAATGTATCTTCGATCTGACCTTTTTCGTGAAGGAGGCAGAAGATATTTACAGACGTTTGGAGGAGGAACAGCAGCAAAAGGTCTGGCCCTATGATGAAATACGGCGGCTTGTGCATAAAGCGGGGCTGGAATTGGTGGATGTGTACGGTGCGTTTACCGAAAACCCGCCTTCGGATCAGACCGAAAGGGTGTTTTTCATTGCCCAACGTCCGGAATAAGCCGTTTGTTTTTATATCACTGCTCAAACACATCATGCTTGTGTTTAGCGTCACTTCAGGAAAAGCGTGATCCTTTTTTTAATCTGAGGGGAGAAAACCGCAACCGGAAGATAAAGTATCAAATCCTTTACAAAGTACAGGGACATACCCGATATAAGGGTTCCCAAGCCTGTCGGGCTATTGTTGTAAAAGCGCAGTATCAAGAACATATATCCAATTCCTGCTGTATAGATCGCCAAAAGCCCTATAGCACTTGCAAGAAAAGCTTTACCGGTAGTAAACTCCGTTTTCTGCTCGCTTATCTTTCCGATGATCCATGCAGCCGCCAGGAAACCCAATAAGAAGCCGAAGGTTGGGTTCAAGACGTATTGTGGGCCTGCCGGCGCTGAAAACACAGGAAGCCCGGCCAGCCCCATGGCGATATACAGCGCAACAGCCGCCGCACCACACTTTGCTCCAAGTAAAAGACCTGCAAAGGCGCAGAATACAGGCTGAAAGGTGAAGAACACCGGGAAAAGGGGGTTTGGTATTTTCAAATAGGTGCTCACAACCATCAGGGCTGAAAAGAGCGAAATCAGAACCATTTTTTGAATGCTGTTTTTTCTCATGTTTCTCTCCGGTTTATCATGCAAAGTTGATGAGCACGATGAATCTGTGCTGTGACCGATTCTGCGCATTGAACTGATCATACAACAGAAAACAGCGAATGTCAACCTTTAATGAATAAAGGTTAACGAATAAAAAACTCCCACCTGTTGGAGCGGGGGCTGAAAAATGGAGTGAAAATTCTGATTTAGATTGGAACCCGATGATCAAAGCTTTATTCAAAACGCTTGATTAGACGGATATCATCTCCGTAGATCACCAGGATGTCAAATTCTCCAAGAATGCGTGAAACGATACGCTCGGAATAAACCTTGTGCAGATCCTGGGGATCGAGGTTTGTAGAAATGATTGTTTTACAAGGAAGCCTTGTGTTTTTTGCGCTGCGGTAATCCAGCAGGGTTAAAAGCTCGGTATACTTAGCGGCGCTGGGGGACTCGGTGCCCAAATCGTCAATGATGAGAAGATCGGCATTGAGGATATCCTCGTAAGCGGTATCTCGGTTTTCTGTTTTATCGGCAGGATATTTGCTGCGATAAATGATATCGAACATGGCTGGGGCGGGCAGATATAAAACGGTATGGCCCTTTTTTAATACCTCGAGGGCAATGCATTTGGACAAAAATGTTTTTCCCACACCGGTGGGCCCGGAAAAATACAGGTTCGGATGGGAGGTATCCTTAAAGAAGTTTACGAAATCAAGGCATTTCTGCCGTATGCGCAGCGCCTGTGCTCGGGGGGATTCTTCATGGCCCTCGGCGGTATCCGGATAGTAGTGTTCATTAAAAAACTCAAAGCCGGTTTTACCGTCGCTGTTTAAATTGGAGACATCATAAAACCGCTCGACCATCAGCTGGCGGTAGCAATGACAGGGTACGATGCCCGGTTTACCTTCATCATCCAGAACAAAGCCGGTATCATTACATTTTTTGCAGTGGTAATCAAGCTCCAGGTAGTTTTCAGTAAACCCGTGCTGAACCAGAAGCTTCTTTTTATAGTCAATCAGTTCATCCAGCTTCTGCTCAAAGCTTTGCAGCTGTTCCTCAGTGGTTCCCTGATTCAGGGCTTCCCGGCTGAAGGTAATACCCAAAGTGGATATCTGCCTGTCCAGCTCCCTGATTTCTGGGGCCTTGTTATAAACCTCGGTTTTTCTTTTGTCCCGTTCGGAAACTGCGTTCTCTCTGCGCTGCTGAAATTCTCTTTTTAAATCCTGCCAGTTAGCATTCATAAAAGACCTCTTTATGATAGCGCAGCTTCGGTGATTTGTGGGATGCCCGAAGCCTGCGAGCTATCCTTTGAAGGATGATTTTTTGATTTTATCGTAAAAGTCGCTGCTGTACTCACGCTGCTTGAAGTTGTTTTTTTGGGGAACCCTTGCAGCGGCAGCCTCATCCTTTGCTGTGAAGGATTTCTTTTCGGAATAGAGCACAACCTGTTCCTTTGTTTTCAGCCCTTCTTTAAACCAGTTTCGGAGGATGCTGTCGATATAGCGGAAGCTGATGGACTTGCCCATGGTTTTTTTCAGCGCGATTTCAATGACATCCATGTCGTAACCGTATTCTCCGCTCCACCGATCCACACATTCCTCTTCATAAATGGTCAGGCTTCGTTGAAGCCTTAAGGCCCTGGAAATCTTATAACCGATTTCTCTGGTTCGCTGAAAGGCCTCCATATATTTTTCCAACTCCAGGTGGGAGGTGATATTTTTCTTTGCCCAGTTGGCTGCAACCTGGCCTAAATACTTACGGTTCAGCGCGTCCCTGTCCTTGCAATATTGAAACAGCGAAACCATCACATCTTCGTCGAAATGATACTGGTTGAACAGGTTATCAATAAAAGTCAACCATTCTCCAGGCATTCCCCCGCTAAAAAACATCTGGTTCATGGACTGAATGCAGCGGCTGCGTTTTTGATGGAACTGCGTGTTGGACAAAGCTTCGTCGGGAGAGGAAACTTCCTTTCTGCGGTACAGACGGTCGACCTCACGGGCTTTGATATCGATAAAGCTGATGCCCGAGGGGGTGCGAACCAAAAGCTCTTCATTTTCCAGGTAAACAAGCACCGCGTTCAGCTCATCTTTGGATAAGCCAAGCTTTTCGGCAATCTCTTCAAGCTTAGCGGCTTTACTGTTCTTTGCCAGGTACAGGCTATAAACATACACCTTTACACATCCGGGCGGCAGGGAGGGCATGAGTTCACAGATAAAAATATCCGGAATTCCGGTATCGGAAAACAGCATGTCCTGGGCGACTCTAAAATCCATTTTTTCTCTCCGGTATCTCTCATCATTTATTGGACAGGAACGAAACAATTATATCATAGATCCAAAGAGATGTGGAATTTCATTTCGACAAAAACCGGAAATGCTATTGAAACGTTATTATTTAGAGGTATTTGTATCATCGCGCAGCGATGTCATCCTGAGCAAAGCGAAGGATCTATTCAAGAGTAATGCAAGATCCTTCACTTCGTTCAGGCTGACAGGTGCTTCGTTCATCAGGCGGTGCCTGTTATCATATGTGTTTCATCACGAAGCAATGTCATCCTGAGCGCAGCGAAGGATCCCGTATTGGTTTTATCACCTGTAATCATTTTATCTTCTGAAGTTTTCAATGATCTTCTTCACAACAACCTCATTTTCTATCATGGTCCAGATATTCGGATCCTCCATGCCCAGACGCCATAACGCGATGCCGTTGATTCCCATATCCCAGGCCGTGCGGATTTTTACCCGGATGCTGTCCTCATCTTCAAACCATACCTGATGCTGCTGTCCCTGAGCGTCGGTATACGGGAACCAGGGTGTCTGCTGGCGCATATCAAACTGAATGGTGCTTCCATACTGCCTGGATAATGCAATTGCCCTGTCGTAAGACGCATAGGAGCTCCTGCCTGTTGTCAGGTTGAAGTCAAAGCCAAATACCGATACAGCCGCGGCAATCTTATACCAGGGCATTTTTGTTTTAGTATAGGTTACCACCCTTCTGAACCATGGGATGGAGACAGGCGGGCCGGGCGGGCTGCCGGGCCACCCATACTCGTTGTAAAGCATGACGATGAATTCATCCACAGCACTGCCGATGACCTCGTAATTGAACGGATCAGAAAACGGATTGAAGGGTTCATCGCTGACCCTCGAAGGAACCGATGCTGAAAGATAGTATCCCCCTGATCTGAACTCATCGGCAATATCGACATATAGCTGGGCCAGGTTATCGCTGTCTTCGGTATAAGCGTCTTCAATATCAATATTCACGCCATCAAAATTGTACCTCTGAATCAAGGCTACCAGGTTCCGTGCAAAGGCACGCCGATTCCGCGGCGAGGAAACCAGCTGGCGAACAAGGTTTTTAGCTAGTTCTACGCCCCCCGGGCGGTACAGCAGATTGTGGACTATGGGCAGAACCTTGATGTTGTTTCTGTGGGCAATAGCCACCAAAACCTGAATATCCTGATCAGTAAACTGGAAAAACTTATCAATCTGCGTGGGATCATTGCGACTGATCTGGTAGAAGAACAAACCGACAGAGGACAAGGACCGGACATTTTCTGTAAAGGAGGCATAGGAACCTGGCAATCCAGGCCCCTCAGCCAATGTGTAAAAACCGATTATTGGCTGAACCGGCCGGCTGCTGTCATGGGCATCAAGGGCCACGATGTTTTCCGAAATCCAGCCCGTAGCTCCATTATACAGGCCAACCTGGTACCACCCGTTCCTGTATCCCATAACAGGAAGGCGCGCGCCTCTGACCATGATTGCAATGGAAGAAAAGTTTGTTCCGGTACCGCTTCGGATGTTGGCCTGCGCCACATTGACAATAACTTCGGTATAAAAAGGGATTCGAATTCTTTGACCGGCGTAAATCAGACTGTCCTGTATATTGTTTAATTCCACCAGCGCCGGCATGGTGGTTGAGAACAAACGGGCAAGGCTATACAAAGAGTCTCCCGGCTGAACAGTATATTGAAACACTCTTCCAGGAACAGGAGGAATATACAGTGCCTGCCCAATACTCAGGCCAGTTCCTGAAAGTTTGTTGGCCTGCTGAAGAATTCCAGCGGTCGTACCAAAACGTTGGGCAATCCGAAACAGACTGTCCCCGGCAATAACGATATACCACATATAAACACCTGCAAATTCCTGTTTCTTTAGTAACCAATATATGAAACGGCTGTTGAAGGTGTGACAGACAGGCTGTAATCCAGTGGCAAAAGAAAGCTTGGTTGGCAGTATCAGTGAGGGTCAGATCGAAATGAACAGAGAACAGACATCAAAAAAACAACAGGCCGTTCATAACAGTGAATGTCATAAACGGCCTGAAAATGCTCATTGAATCATGCTTCCGGCAGTAGGCTTGAACCCTGACAGATGGTTCATCTTGCGTGGTCAGTCTTCTGTATACAACCGGTAGATTACGGTTGCAGCCTGCTGCATATCAAATTTTCCTTTCGGGTACAGCATATTGTTGTAACCCACAATAATCCCGGACTTCACCAGGATAGCCATGCTTTCTTTCGCATAATCCGAAACACTGCCTGCATCTTTAAAATTATTCAAATCGGAAGCGGTAGCCTTGGGCAGATTCCGACCTGCAGCTTTTAATGCCCTGACTACCAGAGTGCACATGTCCTGACGGGTAATTTCCAGGTTGGGTCCAAGCTTGTTATCACCAATCCCGTTGGAAACCCCCAGCTTTTTGGCGACCCGCGCAGACTCGCAATAAAAATCTTTCACGCTGACATCCGAGAAACTGCCTCCCAAATCTACATGTAAATTCAATGCGTTGATCACAAGATAAAGGAATTCTGCCCGGGTGATATTTCGGCCTGGATTGAACATATCGCCTTCAATCCAGTTGTAAAGCCCTTTGGAGGCCAATATCCCTATGGCTTCTTTCGCATAAGCATCAGAAATGTCCGAATAGGTCTTTTGTTCAAAGGTAATGGCATACCGCCCTGTAACAGTTGGCACAAACGAGATCGTGCCTGTCGAAGGGTTATATTTTCCTGAAGGAACTGCGACATCTTCCGGTCCATAGATATACCGTACTGTAATGTTCTCCGGTTTTTTCAGTTCCTCAGGTGTGGGATCGTAACGCCACTCAACCGGATCAAAAATCATCCGACCAGACGGTTCCAGGACTTGATGGGTTACAACCTGCAGAACAGGCCTGTTGCCGATTTTCTTCAGCAACTCCGCGTTCACTTCGGATCTGTCTGCAAGGGTAACCGTCGCTTTGTATATCGTGGTATTTGCCTTTTCCTTGAATTGAAACCAATTGATATTCATCAGGTAATCGCTGGCTGCGTCGGTGGAACGGAAAACAAGAAAAAGCTCATGGATGCCTGTTACTTCTGAAACGGGGCAGGTAAGGGTTTTCCACTGTTGCCAGCCGCCGGAGGGCGATACGCTGCAGGTGCCTATTAATTTTCCGGTTATGCTGTCCAACCTTAATTCAACGATTCCACCGGTTGTTTCACTGGCGACCCTTGCGGAAAAGCTTTCGGCTCCTTCTCCAAAATTGATCCCGTAATAGCTGATATAGTCTCCATCCTGGATCCAAGCAACATTCCTGCCGCCTTCTATGCAGTTTTCATTTTGTACACCGAACATGTCGGTATATTCTTCGGCTTGAATTTGATTGAATGCACTGATACCGTCCCCAGCCTCGACGGTAATGGAAACGTCCTGATAATCCGACTTGTCACCATCGGTTACTGCAAAGCGAAGAGTGTATCTACCGCTTTGCGTAAAGGAGGGGGTCCAGCTGTAAGTGTGGGAGGCTTTATCGAATTGCGCGCCTTCCGGCAGGGGCTTATAGGGTGAACTGAAAGCGGAATATGTGAGGCTTTTTCCCCCCGAACCGATGGCATCCACAGTGAAGCTGAGCGTTGACCCCTGATAGACGGATTTGTCTCCAATGGGGGCAAGCTGCAACGTTTCCTGTTCTAAGGGTTCGGCTGTACCATCCCAGCCTGCAATTCTTGAGAACATATACCACGCTGCATAAGCTTTCATGTTTGCGGTTAAAGGCTGGCTATGCGCCGAGCTGCAATGGAACCAGTCCTCGTTGAGCTTGTGTGAGTTCTGCCAGCTTTCCGCCCAGTTTTTATCTGTGCTGCCATTCCCGTCGGAATCATAATGGCAGCCGTCGTTCACGGCTTTGTCCAAATAACCGTTTCCGTCAGGGTCATAGCTTTCAATATCAGCAAAGTCAAACAGGACTTTATTGTTGTCTCTGCAGTATTTTCGGATTTGCTCGTTGCGAATATGCAGGTTGCCCGAAGATCCCGTCCCGTCGGTATGGCCGGTCATATAAACGAATATGACCTTTGGAAAATCTTCCTCGAGCTGGCTCATGGTCTTCAGATACTGATTGATGGCTGATTCCGAAGCGCCACTGACCTGCCCGCACCAGGACCACATCACCACATTGATGTCGGTGTTCGATTTCAGATAGCTTCTGGTGATGGAAGCCCAGGAGCTGTTCCCAAGATCGGTTTTAAAGCTGCCGGGGGTATCTTTTAAATCGAGGGCACCGCCGCTTCCGCCATTGTTCCAAGACCAGGAGGAGCCCAGAAACTTTGCAAGGCCGGTCATGCCGTCTGTGATCTGACTTCCATGAGAGGTGTGTCCATAGACGATGTGAAGAGAGCTTTTGGCTTTTTCAATCCATTGCGAAGGAATGCTTTTCAGCTTTGACAGGGTAGCGTTTTGATGGTCGGCGATAATACCTTTTTTCAGGTTATCGTTTGCAGCTCCACTGAAATCGGCAGTCAGAGAATGCAACCCTCCAAAAAGAAGAGAGCTTACCGCAAGTGCAAAGGCTTGCAGGAACACAATCAATTTTTTCACGATACCTCTTTCCATGTTAATTCCTCCCAGATTTAATTTTCATTAGTTGTTTGTGTCGTTTCGACGTGAAGAACTGCCATAAAACGACAAAATAGGGAACCTATGTTTAACTCCATCATAGCAACTCAGATCTATTCAGTCAATTATTGCTTACTATTTCTGCACCAGGTTCTGCCGCATTATCCCGGTAACTGCAAACCTTAAGTCTTCAATCCTATAAAAAAAAACCTCCAAAATGCCGATGATTGTATTGTAATATACCATTGAACCATTCCTTACAGGGGGGACTTAAGTGCTTACTGAATCAGGAGGAACTGAGCGAATGAAGCTTTTTACAAGAAAGATCATATCTGCGATGTTGGCTGCTCTGCTTCTTACGGGATTGTTTTTCCCGGTGCAGGAGGTTTTTGCTGCCCCCAACACCACATTTAACCCAAGCTTCAAATATGATCAGGAAACCAGCCGTTGGAATATTGAGTGGCTGCCTGTGGACGGAACCAATACGGTTACCGTGCAGTGGCATGAACCCGACGGTACGCAGACCACGGCAGCGGATTTGCCGCTTGTTCTGACGGAAGATGGGAAAAACATTATCAGCCTGGAGTTTCAACCCGATCATATCTATGATCTGCTCTTCAAATTTAAAAACCAGAACGGGAACGACGTCAGCTTCCGGAACAAATACAACGTTCAGGTAACCTGGGACATTATCTACTTTTTGTCCGATATGACATTTGAAGGGACTTCCTTTAACGAAATGGCTGTTCTTGGCGGGTTGACGGATAGTTCGCCAAACCTTGTCATGTCCGCTGACGGAACCCAGGTGATACGAATTATCAGCGGACAGCAGCCAAAGTTAACCCTGCGCTGGAAGATTCCCACCATCTGGGAACCCGACGAAGGCCAATGCCTTGATATTACCGACAGGCGGGTAAATTTGGACAACCTTGAATCCAATACAACCCCCCATGTCGATATCGATTATTCATATTTTCATGTGAAAATGAATGTTGTGAAGGATATTGTCACAACGAAGGATTACAGGACGGCCTATGACAGCACCGGTGCGGTAATTGTGCGCGAAACCGGAGGAACTGTTTCCGGGCTGAATGACAACGGTGAAGTGGTATCTTCAGATGGTTATGTTTCCTATACCTTCGATCAGACCCACGGGATCACCCCCGGCACTGAATATGAAAAAGTGAATATACGGCTGTATTTTTGGAACAATGGACAAAATGAACAGGCCATTTCCTCCAGACTGGTTTACGGCTATGACAGTGGCCAGGGTTTTCCGATAGAAAACAAGGATAATGTCTTTCAGTCCATTGAAGGGCGGATCGACTCGCTGTTTACCCCCATGATGTATGAGGTGAGCAAGGTCGATGTCGATAAAATGGAAATTCGGATTTACAAGATCAAAAGCCGGAATTACACAGAGCTTTATTACCAGGTACAGGATGCCGGAACCGTAGTGGAGCTGATTGAAACCGCATCGGACCCGGGCACCGGAATCAAGGTGCCTGATGCCAGCATCCCCGGAAGTACGGGATGGGGCAGTGTGATTGTGGAAATCCCACTGGATCAGACAGGAAGCCACCCGGAGCATTACTACAGGGTGGTTGTAACCGACGGTAATTCCCACACCCCTCTGAGCTCGCTGGCCATCGATCTGCGAATGCTGGGCAATGATACCGGAAAACCTCCGGTACCAAGGGAGATCAAGGTTGAGCCCAAATATGAAGGAAAAAAGAATGTGACTTATGAGAACAACCAGGCAGACGGCGAAACTGTCAGGATACCATCCACGAACCTGAAGCTCTCCTTTGAAAAACCGCTGTTATGGATGACACGGGAATGGGGTGACATTCTTTCCGAGCCCGATAATGACAATGATTTTACATTCCACATTCTTCTGAACACTTTCCTTTCCGACAATGTAAAGATCATGGAAACCAGGGTGATCGGAGAACAAAAGGTCACTGTATTCGTCCCAGTGAAGGAAAAACGTGTGCTGACCATCGACAAGCACGATCTGCAGGAGGATCCCAATGACACCAGTCGCCTTATTTATCAGCTGGATGGCGCCGAACTGTTTGTGGACCATGCAACCGGAACCTCCCTGGCGTTTGAAAACGATGTGGACACCGATATTAACGGACGTACCGATTATCCCAATTTTTTACTGCCCAATACGATGTATTATCTACGAATGTTTTCAACCAGGCGCAAAGACAACGATACGGTAAACTGGGCCGCGAACACAGGCCTGGGGGACAAGATTTCTTATATATCCCCGGTGGTCAGCTTCACGACCTTCCCCTCGCAGGATTTACCCGTACCCATGCCAAACCTGGTTCTGGGTGTGGATGTTGCGCCGGAGCCGGATCCGGCTACCGGAAAGCCTGTATTTAACGGGATTACCGTTGATTTCCCCAAGATCCTGGATGATAATGACTGGTTGGAATATACAGATGTTACTGAAAACCGCAAGCTCGTATATGAGCTGTATATCAGCAATTCAACTGATGAGGACAGCTTCATTCTCCTTCAGCCGCCATATATGGACAGCATGCAAACCCTGTACCCGGATGAAAACCCGGGCAGCGGTATTTCCGCGATGGTCACCCGTTTCCCGGCCGGTTCAGGAGAAGCACTGAAACCCAATACCACTTACTATTTCAAAATGCAGGCAAAGCTGTATGTTAACAATGAAGCCGATCCTTTCCTGGTGAGCGATTTTACACCGATCAAATCAATCACAACCCCCAAAACCGATTCGGGCAGTATGGATGATCTGGACAGAAAACCAAGGACTCCTGTGGAGTTTTCCATTGCAGTGAAGGACGGCCAGCCCGAGCTGACCGACGCGAAGGTGACCCTGAACTGGCTGCATGCCGAGCAGGATGTGGTCTATGAGATGGTCTGTACCAAAGAGAGACTGGATGAAGATTATGTTTATGTAAATGATGACTATCACCTCGGAAATGCTCAGGCACCGGGCTTTTTGAATGTTTATTCGAGGTACAAGCCAAATGCGGCAGACGACCAGCTGGTGATCAATGTGTTGAACACACGGCTGAAAGACATTGGTTTTACGTATAACGAAAGCTTTACACGCATTGCGCGATTCCCGGTGAACCTGCCATTTCTAAAGCCGAATACCCTGTACTATTTCAGCCTGAGGGCTGTGCGCAACCGTGGGCAGGAGGGTGCCTCCTACAGCGACTGGGTGAGTATTCCGGTGACCACAAAGATGGTGGCTCCGCCGGATTTCATCGAAGCAGTGAACGATGTTCAGTTGGGCTTCAAGGTAGCGATCACGGGCATTGTCAAGGAAGAGGATGTCCGGGTTATGGTGAAAAAAGCGAACCAGATCGCAGACACTTATCAGGAACTAAGCCGCGCAAAATATTCTGTAGTGAAAGACGGCAGGGATTATTACATTCGCCTGTTCGATCTGGAGCCCAATACCTGGTATGATATATTGGTTTATTACCCACAGGGAAATACAAAGATTTGGTATAACAGCAGCCAGAAGACGTGGGAGACCACGGGGGATAACCCCCTGAAAATGAAAACAAGGAACACGCTCAATGAAATAGAGATCCGTTTCGCAGGTGAAGATTTATATGACTACTTTATGGAAATCCGCACGGATGATGATGAGGATTATCAAACCCTTCAATATGGCACAGCCGAAGGCAGTGATTATGGGTACAAGCTGGCCGACGATACTGAAATAGAGTTCTATCGCGAAAAAGTAGCCGCCTACGTCACCGGGGGGTTGAATGAAAAATATGTGTACTATGCCAAGATATCTTCCTCGATGCAAAGACAACCGGACGGGACTTTTAAAAGGCAGCCTCTTCTTGCCAACACCCGATATTATGTGAAGGCCTGGGCCCGCAATATCTCAGACTCGAACCATATCGGGCCGGTTTCTGTGCGAACCGACTTCAGCCAGGAGGATTACGACAAGGATCGTGTTCAGGATGAAATCACACATTTGTTCCAGTCCCGTGCGGACGGGCTGACCAGAAAGCTTTATTTCACGGTGAACGAGCCGGATAAGACGGCAAACCGTGTTCTTCTGAAGGGCTCGACCATATCCGGCATGCTGAAGGTGGCGGGGTATTCGGGTGTTACAGTGGACATTTCGGCAGAGAAGCCTGAAACCACCCGGGACATCATTCTGATTCCGATGGAGGTGTTGTCCGTCCTGCAAAAGGTAAACAGCCGGCTGACCATTCAAATGGCCGAAGGTGAGCTGACACTGTCGGGGGAAACCCTGAATCTGGAATCCATAAAAAACTCATCTACGGCTTACGGGATAAAAGAAACCATGCTGGAGCTTACCATAGACCGAAAACAAACCGGTTCGGCTGAGCCCCCCCAGGGTTTGACGGTCAGCTCAAAGGTTTTTGATATCAGTATGCGGGCTGTGAACATGAAGAGAACCTATGCTGAAATGAATGAAATCATCTATGATATACTGAAAGAACCGACCACCACCGGTCCGTTCAAATATGGCCTCCTGGACAGGGAACTTTACAAGCTGCTGGGCGAAAAAACAACCCTGACCTACAAGAGTCAGATCGAACTGGAGGGGGCGATCAATCTTCTTATAGACAGGGTAGAAGAGGAGTTATCGGTGTATATCCGGGATATTCTGGACGGCGGCAGGGGCTTTTCTGCCTCCCGTATCAATAACCGTGAGCTGAAGGAGCTTGCAGGCGGAATGAAGCTGAAAATGCTTCATGATGGAAACCAATCGCTGGCCCGGCCCATGTTTTTGCCAACCGGCGCGGCAGCCTGGCAGGATCCACCCGGCATCAAAGCGTGGCTGTTCCCCTATGTCCTCGTTAATTGCAAAGCACCGGGGCAATATGCAGTGTTTTCGGCTCCGGCGGTTTCCATTGCCATTCCCGGCGCTGGTGTCTCTGTGAATCCGGATCTGCTGCGGTTGTCCCAAAAATACGATCTGCAAAAAGTATTCGGCGGTCAAACCCTGTATCCAGGGGATTTCGTTTCAAAAGACAGTGCCGTCACCCTTTTTGAAGTGGTCGCTGAAACCGGAACAATGGGTCTGAGCACTCCCGCAAAAATAAAGCATTACCAGTTGGATCAGTTCCTGCCGGTATCAAGCCTGAAAACAAATATCAACCGGCAACAGGCAACCTCTCTGGTGGTCGAGATATACGCTTACAAATCGGGTGTTTCAGCCAGTGATTTACGTCCAACCATACATCGTTATATCCGCAATGCTGCGGTAATGCCGGATCCGGTATATCACCGCCTGGTGATAGCGCTGGATCTGGGACTGACAAGCCTGGAACCTGACAATAGCTACAAGGGCGAAAGCCTCGCAACGATAGAGGAAATCCTGCAAGAAGTTATTATGGTGCTCGATTTGCTGGGTGAATGGTAAGGATCATGCCCGAACCAAGGCTTTCTACAGGAAGGGAACACTCCGCAAGAATGCAACCCGCGAAACAGCGGAGTGCTCCGGAACAAGGAGAACAGTTATGTGGAAGCACAAAAAAGCAATTATCAGAATAGTCGCATGGCTGTTGATACTGGGAATGGTGGCAGTTTATCTGATCAATATCGCTTTTGCTGAACAGGCCATCCCGTCAACACCACCGCAGAACATCACCGTAACGGATATCGCTTATGCCGACGAAGGCGGGCAGAACTGGTTTGCGTCGTTTACATGGACACCACCCAATTATCCTCCCCAAGCGACAGGGAATAAATCGCAAAACTTTTTTTTCAACAGGATTGAGCGTGGAACCGGATACCTGAGCGACGATGTTCTGGAGTTCACCCTGAATGCTACCGACACCTCGCTGGCTACCCGAAGCTATGGTATAGAGCTGGATCGCGGCAAAATCTATGAATTCTATGGGCGTTCCAGCTACACCTGGGGTGAATTCGAAGAGTATACCTACAAATCAGGGCGATCAAACAAAGTAAAGTTCCTGACGGATGTGGAATTCGGGGCCGAATTGATATCCGGTAGCAACGAAATAAAAATCGTTTGGGATGATGTTTGGGATACCAATGGCCGAATCAATTACCGCATTTTAATTTCTGATACCTCCGGCTTTACACAACCCCCCTCCATACCGGACATCATCGGGTCGGATATCGGCACCGGGGACAGCAGAGTTACGGTGAACGGCGAAAGGCTGGAGTACATATATGCCAATGCTATGCCCGGCAGAGAGTATTCCATCAAGGTGATCCCGCTGGTTGAATCTAATATATCCAAAATTCCGGATGAGGAAATTCCCATTGTGAAGGTGAAAACTGAAATTCTTCTGCGAGCGAAGAAAATGGGTGAAACTACCGACGGTATGCGATGGATGCTGTTCTGGGATCCGATCATCAGAGGGAGCATCGGAAGTACTACCTTCACCAAGGTTGAATACAAACTTTACCGGTATGATTCCCTCGGTGTGGAAACATTTTTTGCATTGGTAACCGACAAGGATCGTTATGAGATGAACCTTAAGCCTGGCGATGTGGACAAGTACAAATACAAAATCGAAGCGGTGGCGTATGAGCCCGATGGCGGAACGGTTCCGTTTTATTCAACAGCCCAGGTGTCTTTGAAGGAGCAAATTCCCGAATACCCATCCAGTCCGGAATTTGTAACCAGTTTTCCAAACGCCGGCCCTGCGCCGGTGATATATGATGACATGCTGACCCCCACCTCGGCTACGCTGTTATGGCGCATCCCACAAACCGGTGAAGGCAAGTTGGACACCGAGGTTTATTACGACTTATATCTGGTGGAAAACCTGGAGGATATGAGCACGCTGCCGATTACAAAAAGGGTTGGCGCAAACCTGACAATGTCGGCTGATCAGGAGGTCCGCGAGCTGGAAACAGGCAGATTGATCGGTTATAAATATCAATTAAACCAACTGCAATCCAATTCCATCTATTACGCGGTGATGATCGCAAAGAAAAACTTCCTGACCGAAAGCGATGACGGCAGTTTCATGGTGTCCAAGCCATATATGTCCAAGCCTGCGATCAAGGTAATCATCACCCGGCCGGCTACAGACACTGAAAAGCCGTTAACTCCTCCATCGCCTCCCTTCCGTGTGAAGCCGGGGGTTGCCGCTTCCAAAGATGGATTTACACTGCAAATGGAAAAAACCTGGACTGAGATGTTTCACGCGGGAATGAATAAATGGCTTTATGTCGTTCGGGAGGACGATCCCGAAGCGGATCAGGACAGCAGTTTATATACTGAAGCAAATTCCTTTTCCCATGAGCAATATCTGCAGAATGACAGCCTTGCCGACGGAAACCCGGATAAAAAACCGGTGAGGATTGTACAATACAATGCCAGCTGGGAGGTTCTGATCCATTGCGTGGATTATTCAGATGCACTCAAAATGGTCAGGGAACTGAAGGACAGGGAATATGTCACCTATAGCGATTTGAAGCAGGGATATATCCTGTCGATGCAAAAGCAGATTCCACCCGTAACGATACCGGCTATAAAGGCGGAGGACCCTCAGATGTTTTCCATGCCTGTAACGGCACTGGAGCCCAATAAAACCTATTTGGTGTGGGTTACTGTCAGGAACAGCCCAGGCCAGATGGAATCCGAACCGTCCGATCCGCTTTTGGTAACAACACAGCCCGACAGCTCCCCAACAGTTGAAATTCCGGTGGTTCCCACCGACTTGAAAGCAATTCCCACCGATACCTATGTCGATCTGTTTTGGACACCCCGAAGAAATTATTCATACAACATCCTTTATGGAACGACGGAAGACAGAGAAAAAGCAACCGGTAAGATGACCGTAACTGCAGCTCAGCTTGGAGCCCAGCCATGGGCAAGGGTTACCGGCCTTGAGGCAGATAAGGCCCATTATTTCTGGATTCAGGCCGCATCCCCCGACAATCTATTATCTCAGTGGAGCAATGCTGTCGTGATAAAAACCGAAAAGTACATCGCACCTCCAAGACCACAGGGGTTTGGGGTTAAGGACTCACCGGATGCGGTTGGGCAGAACCATGTTAGTTACGAATGGGTGCTGGATCCAACCGTCACGTATATACTGGAAATTTCCGAAAACGCAGACTTTTCAGATTCAGTGGAAGTTCAAACCGATGTGTCGGAAATTCAGGTCACCGAACTGAAGTCAAATTACCGGTACTTTGCCAGGTTATATGCATTCAGAAGCGAGACTGGGCTGCGTTCCGAGCCTACTGCGGTGATCATGGTTATCACGCGCAAAGGCCGAGGTGAATATGACGCGGATGTTACGCTTGATGATCTTCCGATAGGCGAGATCGTGATGACCGATGGGATAGCTTTGGATGGCGTATGGAATACGAAAGTGCTCGGCAGGAACGCCTATCTCCTTTCCGAGAAACTGCGACAGAGCCATTATGGCGCCTATTTCATCGATCTGACAAGCCCTCCTCCAGGAACAAACACCATACGTATCGAAATGGCGGGAGAAGTGCTGGAATCCCTTACGGGTATGCAGAAAAACTTGCTGATTAAAACACCGGGCTTTGAAGTATCGCTTAGCCCGGGAAGCCTTCTTGGAGACACCTATTTCAAGTTGAAAAGAAGCCTTGGTGATGTTGCTTTCAGGGTGGATATAAAAGCTCCCGTTCAGGGGCCGACACCGGAAACGAGATGGCAGTATGCAAGGCCGGCCGCTGACCTGCAAGTGCTTGCAGGCACTGGAAACAACTTTCTGCCCCTTGGCAATTTCACACGCCCGGTAATGGTGCTGCTCCCGGTTGAAAATCAAAATGGGGAGCGGCTGCAACTGCGTATGTTCCATCATGAAAAAGGAAAATGGGGTGAACTTGCCGGGAGCTGGATGGCAGATGAAGCTAAAATGATGGCTTACCCCCAAAGCAGCGGGCTTTTTGCGGTGCTGCAGCCAAAGACTGAATACTATGAAGATATCGCGGGCAGTGCCACCGATGTGACAGTCCAAAACCTTTTAAGCCTGTATGCCATGCCTTCGCTGCCCTCAGGTGCAATTAACCCGGGCAGGGAGCTGACCGTAAGCGAGGGAATGAAGCATCTAATGGATATTCTTCCATATGAATATGGGAATGAAGATATTGTGCGGACATCACAACGGGCTGGCATGCTGCTCGCTTCAAAAAATGAAAGCGCAAGTGCACCGCTTCGTCGTGATGCAGCCGTTTATGCAGCCGTAAGCCTGCTGGGTAAAAAAACCGCGCAACGGCTCACAGGAGATATCAATGTTTTGTCACAGATAGAGGATTACGATGCGATTCAAATGGAATATCGTCAGGCTTGTGCTTTTGCCGTTGTAAACGGCATGATTCCAGCCCATGAAAGGTTTAATCCTGATAAAACGATAACTCGTTCAGAAATGCTGAGCCTGCTCGAAATGGTTCTGCAGCTCGCCGGGGAATTATAACAACGGAAGCGATTGCTTGCAATCGCAACACACTCGGGTAGCATGGGCGAGCAGCAGGCTTTAGCCTGCGACCAGC
>LSQX01124633.1_pt3 | contig 41974 bp, 33 predicted proteins | sample 654561 | NCBI WGS metagenome assembly LSQX01 (sample SAMN04489861, study PRJNA283612) | anaerobic digester metagenome | isolation source: 4 biogas reactors fed with cattle manure at either 37C or 55C with and... | place: Denmark: Kongens Lyngby | collected 2014 | reverse complement strand
GCGGCCGTTTTGCACGCTTTCGCCCGGCGAGCGGACCAAAGCGCTGCTTGCCGCGCTGTTTTCGCGCGAAAACGCGTTTCTCTTAATAGACGAGCCGACAAACCACCTTGACGAGCCGGCGCGCGAGGCTGTTGCCGAATATATGCGCTCAAAGCGCGGGTTTATTCTCGTATCGCACGACCGCGCGTTCCTTGACGCCTGCGTCGACCACATACTTGCGCTTAACCGAAACAGTGTCGAGGTGCAGTCGGGCAATTTTTCGCAGTGGTATTACAACAAACAGCTGCGCGACGAGTTTGAGCTGGAGCAAAACGAAAAGCTGCGGCGCGAGATTCGCCGGCTTGAGAATGCCGCACGCCGCACCAAGGAGTGGGCGGACAGGGCCGAGGCCTCAAAAATCGGGCTGGACTCGCGTCAGCGCGAGAAAAAATCGGGCGGCTGGCGCGCCTATGCGGGCGAAAAATCACGCAAGCTGCAAAAGAAGCGCAAAAATCTCGAGCGCAGGCAGGCGGAGGCTATAGAGCAGAAGTCCTCGCTGCTGCGCGACGTCGAGGAGCGCGAGGAGCTGAGCCTCTCGCCGCTGCGCCATCACACCGACCGGCTGGTCGAGCTGCGAAACGTTTCGATTGACTACGGTAGCGGCGAAATCTGCTCGGATATAAGCTTTTTTATAAAGCGCGGCGACCGCATAGCCCTGCGCGGCTCGAACGGCACCGGCAAATCGAGCATTATAAAGCTGGTTTTGGGCGAAAAAATCCCGCACACCGGTGAGGTTTTCACAGCGTCCGGGCTTAAAGTCTCCTATGTGCCCCAGGATGCCTCGTCACTTTCCGGCAGCCTTGACGATTACGCCGACCGGTACGGCGCCAACCGCACGATGCTGCGCACTATCCTGCGCAAGCTCGATTTCCCGCGCGAGGCGTTTTTGCGCGACATTTCGACCTACAGCTCCGGACAAAAGAAAAAGGTGGCGCTCGCAAGATCGCTTTGCGAGTCCGCACACCTTTACGTTTGGGACGAGCCGCTGAATTTTATCGACCTTATGTCGCGTATCATGATAGAGGAGCTTATTACGGAGTACCGGCCCACGCTGCTGTTTGTCGAGCACGACCGGGCGTTCCGCGAAAATGTCGCGACAAAGACGGTCGAGCTCGGCTGGATTGCCATGCCGGATAGAGACGAGCTTGACCGGCTCATCCGGCCACAGCCGGACGAAACTTGACCGGACTGCTGCTCCATAGCGTCCATTGCCCTAAAGCCGCTTCGCAGGTAAGCGATTTTGACCGATACTACTGCTCAAGCGGGACGAATCGCGCGGCTTTCGTGTTGACATCGGTCATACCGCTAATGTGTCCCAGCCCGAACGGGACGAATCGCACGGCTTTCGTGTTGGCATCGGTCTTCTCGCCAACACCCCCACCCGNNGCAGGATAGACAAACATTTTCAGCAGCTCGTTTTTTAGCGATAAGGCCGATACATCCACCCGGGCGGGACGAATTTGACTTTATCGCTGCTGCGCAGTGAGAGGACGCGGGAGCCGGCTGAGCCGGTTTGTCTCAAGTCCGCCCGTCCCCTCGGTTTCGGGCAAGACTTCAAAGAACACGCCCGAAACGAGATTGCGGCGGTACACATTGCCATAGTTTATCCTCGGCAGCCGGATGCTGTCGAGGGTTTTTATTTCGCGTGTTTTCGGGTCTTTTCTCGACAGGACAAGTGTTTCGCCGTCCCGCAGCGCAAAATCGGTCGCCATGCTGTGCAAAAGCTGAACCGATGTGCGATTGCCGCAGTGGATTTTCACCGCATCGCCGGGCTCTATATACATCACCGGCATCATGTATTTTTCAGGCTCGGCCGGGTCGTCGGACAGCATACAGCCAAGGGTTGAGACGGTCTGCGAGGTGTTGTTGACAAGTATCACATAGTCGCCGTCTCCGCGGTAGGAAACCTCGTAGACGGAAAGCGCCGGCACGTCGGGGTCGGACAGGTGCAGCTCGACTTTCACCTTTGCCTGCCGGACAAACGAGGCGTCTATGACCAGTTCCGGCGTCTCATAGACTTTGTCGTTGACCGTCCAGCACGAAAACTCCTTGCCCGGAGGCACGACCGGCCGCAGCACGGTCGCATAGTTTTCGTAATACGAGCCTGTAAAGTCCTCGCTGACATAAAGCGAGTTGACATAAGCCGCGCCGCCGTCGGGAAAGCTTACAAACAGCCTGTAAAACGGGCCGAGATTGTATTTTTTCTGCATGTACTCTATCATTATTGACGAGCGCTGTTTGAGATAGTTTATTATGCGCGGCGCGCGGCGCTCGAACGACGCGTTGTCGCTGTTTGGAGGCTGATACCGGCTCTCCGCATGCATGATGTGTATGGAGCCTCGTATCCCGTCGATTATATCCTCTACCACACGCGACGCATTTTTGGGCGAAAACGCGCCGTTTATCATGTCCAGTATGTATGTGACAAAAGTCCAGCGGCAGTCATCGCGCTCCATCAGCGCGGCAAACAGCGGGCTGTACTGCACTTCTGCCCGGTTGAGGTTGCGCTCGAGCGTGTTGGCATTGACGTCGCTTAAAAATGCAAAGTCTGTGTCGTGCGGGAGGAAATACCACTTGCCGTCCATGCCGTATACGTCCGAGAAATCCTCGCCTTCGGCGGCGAAATATTTAAAAGCGCGGTTGTTGTTGTGCGGCCAGTCGCCGTTGTCGACATAGGCAAACGCCGCGTAAAGCTGAAGATAGCTTTCCACGTCGAGCAGCCGGCAAAGCTCGGCGTATTTTTTGTCGTCGGTGAGGTCTTCCCGGTGGTAGTTGTACATCTTGCGATAGTCGGAAAGCGGCTTGAGGTGCCTGTACTCGGTGTCAAAGCTCGATTTCGAGCGCTCCGGCCCGTCCAACACAACAAACGCGCCCTGGCCGTCGTAATCGCGGTAGCGCTCCTTGAAATATTCGGCTTTATACGGTTCGTGTATCCATAAAAAGCCGTACACCTTGCCGTTTATGTAAACGAGGCTGGGGCGAACCGACTCGGTGAACGGGAATCCCTGCTGCGCCATCAGAATATGCACGACCGGGTCGCGCATGAATGCGACGCCGAAATCGTTGCCCGAGTTGCGCAGCACAAGCTGCTTAAACGAGCCTATCTTCGTGCCGCTATATGAGTAAAGGTCGTCGAAAAACTCATACTCAAACCGGTTATATGCGTCATAATCGTAACGGGCAATTATCCGCAGCGATTTTTGCGCAAACGACCGCGAATACGCACCGAAAAGCCGCATCCCGGCATTTTGCGAAAACAATAGCCGGCCGGACTGCGTATAGCAGGAAACATTTACGTCGCGCTCCCATTCCCTGCCCCGCTGCCAAATATTATTGGGGTGCAGGATGCCAAGCTCGCGCGAGTTGAGATTTTTGGAGTCGGTGATAAGCGAAAAAACGAGCGTGTCGTATTTTTCAAATGCGTTGCGCCCGATAAAATACGAACGGTAATAGACGTCCGACACCGTACCGTCATCGAAATAGGCTATGACCGAGAAGCTGTAGACTTTGACATTGTCCCCGCTGGGCAGCGGAATCGGCTCGGTATAAAGCGTGCCTTTTTCTTCGCTTGGCGTCGAGCCGTTTAGTGTATAGTATATCTTCGCCGGACGGCTCGTCGTGATTTCAAGCTCCTGGTCGGTGTCAAAGAAATACTGCCCGTCATCGCGGTCAAGCGAAAAGAATATCTGTGGCTCGGACGGCTGGGGCGCAGTCTCTGCCGGCTGTGCCGGGTCGTCCTCTGCCTCTTTTGCGGCAAGCTCGGCGACTATAGCGTCATAGCCTTCCACAAATGCCATGACGCTGACGGTTTCGCCCTCGTCCGGCTCATTTGGCAAAATACCCTCGGCAGCCATTGACAGCGGGATAAATGCGAAAAGAAGCAGCGGCAGGACAATAACTGCGGCGAGCCGAAACTTATTTTCCATGACATGCGAGACATGTGGCGAAAGCGAGCGCCCCGCAAACAGCCCCCGCAGTCGCGATAAAACAAGCTTTGGTTTCGGTTTCAGACTATCCAGCATTAAATATCACCCGTATACTCGACCAGTATGGCCGACGATACACCGTCTATTGCCGCAAGGCGGTCGGCAATATCGCCCTGTGTTTTTTTCAGCTTTAGCTGTAGTGTCAGCTCGGTAGAGTCCGCAGTCCTCGTGCTTCCCTTTTGCCTGAATTTAATGCCGGCCAGCGCCGCTTCGACCGCTTCCTTCGCGCTGTCCGCATAGCGCACCACCAGCAGATGCGATGTGACCCTGCCGCGAACAAACATCATCAAAATATATATAACCGCGATGAAAATTGTTCCGGTCAGCGCAAAAATATAAAGCCCGGCGCCGCAAGTTATGCCGGCGGCAATGCTCCAAAACAAAAAGCCCACGTCAAGCGGGTCTTTTACTGCCGCGCGGAATCTGACAATGGACAGCGCGCCCACCATGCCAAGCGAAAGCACAATGTTTGCCGAGATGGTGACGATGACCATGGAAGTCACCAACGTGGTCATGACCAGCAGCAGCGCAAAATTGTCGCTGTAACACGCGCCGCGATAAAACAGAAAGTAGACAAGGTAGATTATCGCTGCGCATGCCAGCGCGACCGACATGCAAACCACTATGTACTCGGTAGTCAGCTCCATCAGAAGGTTCGACTGCGCTATTGTGTCTTTGAAAGTTCTGATAAGGCTTTTGAGTGTCATGCAGATATACGCTCCTTGTTATTGATAAATCGCTATATGCCGATAGCCTAACAACTGTAATATTTTTTAAGCTGCGCAAGTTTGTCGCGGCATATCACATATTTCGAGGCCGCGAGCGGCGGCCCGCTGTGCGAAAGCGCCGCCGATATAAATGCGGGCAAATACCTGTCGTATTTTATCTCCATGACCACCGAACCGGACTCTCCGGTGCCGGGCGACGGGAACGCAAACGCAAAATCCCCTCCTCCCGTCATGCGCTCGCGGCTCCAAGCGGCGTCAAGCTGCTTGTCAAATGTTATGCGCGTGTTTGAGACGGGATGAATATACGCCTCGCGCCGGTATGTCACGACCACTTTCGGGGCAAGCCCGCGCGCCCGTGCGCAGGCGAGCACCTGGTGCGCAAGCTCCGAGGACTCTGCCTCAAGCACGCCAAAATCGCCCGCATCAAGCCTTTCAAACGTCGGCCGGCTTATCGGGGTCGAGTGCTTTTCAATCATGCCTCCGACTTTGACCTTGCGCTCGAGCACTATAAAGCTCGGGTCGAAATTGTAAAGCCGGACGCGATACTTTTTCCTGTGCTCGGCGCCCGCAAGTTTTTCGTGATATGACGAGTCGGCGCGGTCGTCAAAATACAGGCTGGATACTATATATCCGTCCGGCGACGGCATATACGGGTCGGGCCGAAGCAGCCCCCGTATCCTTGAAGCCAAAAGCAGGGCTTGAGCTTCGGTCAAAACATATTTTATCTCATGGCGAAGCATCGCTTGCCGCTTTCCTCCCGCCTCAACCGTGATGAATATTATGGACATTATACATTATTTGCTCACTTTTGTAAAGGATAGGTTAAACTTTTTAAAATTCAGGTTAAAATGCTCGGTCGTCGGCAAATAAAAAGTGCCCGGCCACATAAAATTGACCGGGCATATATTCAAATCGCCGTGCGGCGCATTATCTTCGCTTTCTATGCGGCAGCTTTATGCGCGTGGGCGGCAGCTGCGCAAGCAGCACCGCGGCAAATATCAGCGCACATCCGACATATTCCGACGCGGTCAGCCGCTCGTTTAGCACAAGCCAGCCGGTCAGCACCGAAAACACCGACTCGAGGCTCATAAGTACAGCCGCGACGGTTGCATTGACATCCCGCTGTGCCACAATCTGCAGGGTGTATGCTACCCCGCAGGACAAAACGCCTGTGTAAAGCAGGGGTACCCAGCCGGACAAAATTGTCGAAATCTCGGGCCGCTCGAGCACCAGCATCGGCACAAGTCCGAGCGCGCCGACAACGAAGAACTGGATACAGGACATTGCAACCGGATTGCAGCGCGGCGAAAAATATGATATAAGCATTATGTGTGCGGAAAAGCAAAATGCGCACAGCAGTATCAAAAGGTCGCCGGGGTTGACAGTGAAATCGCCCCGAACGCTCAGCATGTAAAGACCGAACAGCGCCAAAAACGCGCTTACCCAAACGGTGAAGGGCGCGCGCTTTCCGAACAGCAGTCCAAGCACCGGAACGATTACGATGTAAAGCGTTGTGATGAACCCCGCCTTGCCGGCGGTTGTATACATCAGCCCGATTTGCTGCACGGTCGTGGCAAGAAACATCGCCACCCCGCACAAAACGCCGCCCAACCAAAGGTCGCAGCGCGCGCGTTTTCTCGCGTCGCCAGCAGCGGCGGCGTTACCATTCGGCGCTGTGTGAGAAAGCTCGGACGACTCTTCGAAATCATACACGTCCGCGACCGCGGCACCGATTGAGGGGTCTGCGCCTTTCGGCAGCTCGGGCGCCTCCGCTTCGTTGCCGGCGCGTTTGCTTTTCCCGAACACCGCCACAACCGGCAACAGCACAATACCGCCGATAAAGCAGCGCACGGTGTTGAATGTTATCGGCTTCATGTAGTCAAGGCCTACACTTTGAGCGACGATTGCGGCGCCCCAGATCATCGCGGCGAAAACAAGCAATATGCTGCCGCGAACAGATTTATAGTTTAGCATGTAACTTTCAGCCGTTCATAGTTATTTTCGCACAAAAAGCGTGCTTTTATCACCTACGCTTATAATATGCGAATTTTTGAGGTTTATAATTAGCAAAGTGCGTCAGAAAAGGCGCGTTTACCGCGCCCTCTCCGGCTTATTGAGTTTATGGAATATCAATTTTCCTGCTCATTGCCGAGAAGCCTTAGCACCTCGGCTTTGCATTTTGAGCCGATAGCCTTTTTCACCGGCTCTCCCGCGCGGAAAACAATCAGCGTCGGGATGTTCATGATGCCGAACCTGTCGGCAAGCTCTTCCTGTTCGTCGACGTTAACCTTGCCGACTATATAGCGTCCGTTTGCCTCGGCGGCAATCTCCTCGATAATCGGGGCGAGCTTGCGGCAGGGACCGCACCACGGCGCCCAGAAATCGACGAGCACCGGTGTTTCCGCAGGTACGCCGGCAACGGTTTCGTCAAAATTATCTTTCGTAATTGTAAGCGCTGTTTCCGCCATTAAAGTTACCTCCGTTATTTTGGCCGCCTGCAGTAAGCGGCCGGGCAGCCGGGCCTCGCGACGTGCCGTCAGCGGCGATGAAAGCGATATCCGCCGATTATGCAGCAGACCGGCTCGGCACCCGCCCGGCACGATGCCGGTAGTATATCGTATCCGCTGCTATCAGGCAGCCGGCTTGCCGCCCCGCCGGCGCGATGCCGGCAAGTTTTGCGGTGCTACTTTTTCAGCGCTACCGCAGCTTTCACTTTCGCGGCTATCTTCGCCGGTGTAAGCTCGTATTTCTCGAGCAGCGGCGGGACTTTTCCGCTGCGGCCAAACGTATCCTCCACGCCGACACGCATAACCGGCACGGGACAGGTCTCGCAAACAACCTCCGAAACCGCGTCGCCCAGACCGCCGATGATGTTGTGCTCCTCGCAGGTGACAATAGCACCGGTCTTTTGCGCCATCGAAGCCACAAGCTCGCGGTCGATGGGTTTCACGGTGTGGATGTTTATAACCGCGGCGTCGATGCCTTCGTTTTTGAGCAGCTCGCGTGCCTGAAGCGCAATACCCGTCATGACACCCGTCGAGAAAATGGCGGCGTCGCTACCCTCGGCAAGTATTATGCCGCGGCCAACCTCCATTTTATACGACGCCTGATCGAAAATTACCGGGACGGCGAGCCGGCCGAATCGGATATAAACCGGCCCATCGATGTTTATCGCAGCCTCAACCGCTGCGCGCGCCTCGACGGCGTCTGCCGGTGACAGAACCGTCATGCCCGGTATAAGGCGCATGGTGCCGAGGTCCTCGAGGCACTGGTGGGTTGCGCCGTCTTCGCCGACGGTAATGCCGGCGTGCGTTGCGCCGATTTTCACGTTGAGATGGGGGTATCCTATCGAGTTGCGGATAGGCTCGAAAGCGCGGCCGGCGGTGAACATCGCAAACGACGACGCAAACGGGATAAGTCCGGTCGTCGAAAGACCCGCCGCAACCGAAACCATGTTCGCTTCCGCTATACCGCAGTCAAAGAAACGGTCGGGATACGCATTTTTGAACTTTATAGTCTTTGTAGCCTCGGCAAGGTCTGCGTCAAGCACCACAACATTCGGATATTTTGCGCCGAACTCGACAAGCGCGTCGCCGTACGCTTCCCGCGTGGCTACTTTATCGCCAATTTTGTATGCCATATCGCTGTTTTCCTTTTCGTTTTGTTTTTTAGTCGTGTGAAAGCCTCTTACAGTGCCGAAAGCTCGGCAACAGCCTGCTCATACTGCTCCTTATTGGGGGCAGAGCCGTGCCATTTTGCGACGTTTTCCATAAATGATACGCCCTTGCCCTTCACTGTGTGGCAGATTATCGCCGTGGGCTTATCTTTGCATTCTTTCGCGGCTTTGACGGCGCCCTCGATAGCCTCAAAATCGTGGCCGTCGATTTCAATCACATTCCAGCCGAACGCCGCAAACTTTTCGGGGATGGGCGTGGGATTCATTACCTCGGTTATTTTGCCGTCAATCTGCAAACCGTTGAAATCGACAAACGCGGTCAGGTTGTCCAGCTTGTAGTGACTGGCGAACATCGCCGCCTCCCAAATCTGACCTTCCTCCAGCTCGCCGTCGCCGACGATGGCAAAGACGCGGTTTTTGTAACCCTTGATGCGCGAGCCGAGCGCCATGCCGCAGGCCGCCGAAAACCCGAGCCCGAGCGAGCCGGTCGTCATATCGACGCCGGGCGTGTCCTTCATGTCGGGATGACCCTGAAGGAAGCTGTCGATTTGCCTGAAATTTTTAAGCTCTTCTTTCGGGAAAAATCCGCGCTCCGCAAGCGCCGCATAAAGACCGGGAGTCACATGTCCTTTTGAAAGCACGAGCCTGTCGCGGCCGGGCTTTTTGGGGTCGGCAGGATCTATATTCATCTCTTCAAAATAAAGATAAGCAAGCACATCCGCTATCGAAAGCGAGCCACCCGGATGGCCCGACGATGCGCTGTAAACGGCCTCAACAGCGCCAAGCCTGATATTTTTGGCTGCGCGCTGGAGCCGCTCGAGTTTTGTATTGTCCATATTCCGTGTTTCTGACCTCCGAATCAGTCATATTTATATACCGGCGCGGCCGCGGCTGCGGTTCGCGCAAAACTATGCTCAACGGTTATTGTACATATTTTTTATGATTATGTCAAATATATTTTGTTAATATTTTGCACTGCTTGGCGTTTGCCTCGGCCTGCGCTTGCAGCTTTGTCATCGTCGACAAGGCGCCGCGCCCGCTAAAGCCGGAGGCGGGGCAGAAATCCGCCCCGCCGAAACCGATGAAAAAACCCGCCCAATTTCCCGGGCGGGCTTTTTCGCGAGCTTTATTCTTCGCTGGAAGTTTCGACGGTGTTTTCTTCCACCGAATTTGTGCCGGCATTGCTGTTTGCGCTGCTGGCGACGAAGAGCTGCTCTTTAACCTTCGACCTTTTACCGACACGGCCGCGCAGATAGTAGAGCTTTGCACGGCGAACTTTACCGGAACGTATAATTTCAACTTTTTCAACGTTCGGGCTGTGAACCGGGAAAGTTTTCTCAACACCGACACCATAGGAAATGCGGCGAACGGTAAACGTTTGGGAGATGCCGCCGCCTCTCTTCGCGATGATGGTGCCTTCAAAAATCTGGACACGCTCGCGGTTGCCTTCCTTGATACGGTTGTGAACACGAACGGTATCGCCGATATTGAGTACGGGAACCTCCGGTTTAAGCTGCTCTTTTGTCAAAGTCTTAATCAAATCCACTTCAGACTTCCTCCTTGTACTCTTTTCCGGCACAAGACGTGGGAGCTTTGCGCCGGGCTGTACAATAATACCGGGCGTTCGTGCAGAGCAAGCAGAGGACCGCCCGTTTTTACAACGTTTCGATTATACCATTATGCCCTTATAATTGCAAGTATAAAACAATAATTTACACATTGTTAAAATATCGTGCGCAGCTCTGCTCATACTAATCCGGGAAAATAAAAGAGCCGGCACACCGGCGGTTTTAATTATTTAACAAAAAGTTAATCCATTGAAAAGAGTGTTCCTATATAATCAGAGGGTATGAATATAGGCAATGTTACGGTCGGGCGCGAGGGCAGCCCGGTGCTTTGCCTTGCGCCCATGGCCGGGGTGTCCGACCTTTCTTTCCGCAGCATTTGCAGGCAGCACGGCGCGGATTTCACCGTCACCGAGATGGTGTCCGCAAAAGCGCTTTACTTTCGCGACCACAAGACCCCGATGCTGTGCAGGCTGGCAGAGGACGAGCACCCGTCGGCCATCCAGCTTTTCGGACGCGAGCCAAATACAATGGCTTGGGCGGCGGCAGAGCTTTTATCGGCCAAAAACCCGCCCGATATAATAGATATAAACATGGGCTGTCCCATGCCCAAAATCACGAAAAACGGCGAGGGATCGGCGCTCATGCGCGAGCCGAAGCTTGCCGCCGAGATAGTCGCAGCGGTCGCGCGTGCGGTTGCGCCCGTCCCTGTGACGGTCAAAATCCGCAGCGGCTGGGACGACCGCACGAAAAACGCCGCGGAGTTTGCCAAAATGCTCGAGCAGGCGGGCGCCGCCGCCATCACCGTGCACGGGCGCACGCGCGAGCAGCTTTATGCTCCGCCGGTTGACATTGGCATCATTGCGGATGTGGTGCGTTCAGTGTCTATACCGGTCATAGGCAACGGCGGCATAATGTGCGCGGCCGACGCGCTGTTTATGCTGGACGCCACCGGCTGCGCCGGCATCGCGGTTGCGCGCGGCGCGATGGGCAGACCGTGGATTTTCGAGGAAATCCGCGCCGCGCTCGAAGGGCGTGAGTTTGCCGAGCCGACCGTGCGGGAGCGCATAGAGGCGGCTATTCGGCACCTGCACGCTATTTATGCCGACAAAGGCGAGCGCGGAGTGTTCGAAGCGCGCGGCGCCGTCTCGCATTATATTAAAGGTATACGCGGCGCGGCACAGGTTCGCGACGCTATAAACCGAGCCACCTCGCCGGATGAGATGGAGCGGATTTTGTCCAGCCTCATCGAGGAAGCCGAATGCGGCGATACCCACCCCGCCGGCGACTGAATTTGCCCAGATTTTTTTGATTGGTTTACGATTTTGTCCATATACTATTTAAGGAGGTTGTAAATATGCTTGACGAAAGCTCGGACATCCGTGAGCTTGACGAAGCGGAGCTTGTTTTGCGTGCTTCGGGCGGGGATCAGTCCGCATTTGCCGAGCTGGTCGAACGCTATCGCAGCATGGTTTACAACCTCGCATATCATTCGCTGCGCTGTGCCGACGATGCGTTTGACGCCACACAGGATGTGTTTATAAAAGTCTATCGCGCGCTCGGCAAATTCCGAGGCGACTGCAAGTTTTCGACCTGGATTTACCGCATAGCCCAAAACACCGTTCGCGACTACATACGCGCGCGCTCCCGCCGCATCACGCCGATGTCGCTTTCGGACTACAGCGACGACGGCTCCGAGGCAAAACAGCTTGACATCCCCGACTCTGACCCCTCCTCCGACCCCTCCGATTCACTGGAGCGAAAGCTGCGCCGGCAGGCGGTGCGCGAGGCGATTTTATCGCTGTCCGACATCCACCGCGAAATCATCGTCATGCGCGAAATCGAGGGTAGGACTTACGACGAGATAGCCGAGCTGCTCGGACTCGAGCTGGGCACTGTAAAAAGCAGGCTCAACCGCGCCAGACGCGCCATAAAAGATTATCTTGTCAAACGGAACATTTTATAATCCTGCGCGTCAAAGTAAGTGACGCAATAAATAGCGTCCGAGGAATTTGCGCTTTGAAAAAAGCGGTACAGTATTATAAGAAGAAAAACAGATTAGGGTTACAGGATTGGTTTTTATGGCAAAAACGGTATGCCGGTATGTCAGAGATAACCTCTTTGACTACCTCGACGGTAATTTGGACAATAAAATAGCTTCGTCCGTTGAGGCTCATCTCGCGTCGTGCCGGGTATGCCGCAAAGAGCTTGAGCGTTGTCGGGCTACACTTGCGCTGCTTGCCTCGGCGAAAGTGGAGCCGCCGTCAGACCTTGTCTCCAGCGTGATGGCTCGGATAGCCGCCGAAACCGGCGACGCAGGCAAAGAAACGGATGCAAAAGCCAACATTTTGCGGCCGCGCCGCAGGGTTTTGACGCGCCGATTCGGCACATTTGTCGCGGCGGCGGCGCTTGTGGTCGTCGTGGCGGTCGGCTGGCGTGTTCTGCCCGCTTTCATGAATAAGACGGGTTCGACGGATTTGGCTGCCAAACATGACATGCGCGCCGAAGGCTTATCGGCGGAGATATTCACGAAGATCGCAAGCTCCGAAACGTCGCAGGAAACGCTTGCCGGGCTTGGCAACCCCGACTCTGCCCAAAGCAGCGACGATATTGTGATGTTTTCGCTGCCAAGCGCGGACGCAGGACAAGATGACTCTGCAGATGCGGCGACGGACAGCCGCAGCGGAGTCGCCGTCATCACCGATGAAGGCGGTTATGTGCCCGGTTACGAAGGCTCTCCGGAAGCGCCGGCAGACAATGCCCCCCCGCATACGGAACCGGGAGGTCTAAAGATGCTTGCGCCAAGCGCAGAGCAGCTTATCGAGCAGTATGCGCCTGAATTTTTGGATAAAGCACAGCAGGTCGTGATAATTCGCACAGGCTCGCCGACCGAAATCCGCATGGACGCATCGGCAAGCGTCAGCGGCGAAGGTTTTGCGGCATATTTTATCGACGGCAGCGAAGCCGCAATAGCCGCGGCGGAAAAGCTGGCATCCGAGCTGGACGGCTCAAGATACGGGGAGCCGGGCACACCGATGGTATGGGTCGAAATCTACGGATAAAGCAAAAGTGCCGGAGCATGACAGCTCCGGCACTTTAATTTTATGCCTTCAGCGCAGTTTCAGCCGGCATGGCGGGTCAGCCATAAGCAATCGGCAGCCGGGTAAACGACCTCTTGGCGCTTCCTCCCGCCGCCCTTTCGGCTGCATGCGCTTCTATTTCTCCTGCCCTTTCAACGGACACCGCGTTCCTATAATAACCGTCTTCCCACGTTTGCGTTTTGCTGCCCTTTTACGCGCGGAGGCTACACCGCGTCGGCGTGATATGTGAACAGCGGGAGGGGCAGCCAGCTCCGGGGCGCCGCAGGCAGCTTTTCGCGCAGCGGGGACACCGCCGAAAACAGCACGTTTATCGCGTCGAAATGCGAGATTTCAAAGTCGGGCTCTTTTGTCGTCTCCTCGACATAGGGCACGCCGCCGCTAACCGCAAGCTCGAGCTTCTCGTCCCGTGCGCGGCCGTGTATGAGCAGCGTGACGCGGCCGTCCGCAAGCTCGGTTTCGGTTGCGGCAAGTCTCATGTATGCGGTGATAACGTTTTTGTAATTTAATATCGTATAGCGCTCGGTGTTTCCAAGCGATGTGTCTGCCGCATACTCGGTCAGCCGCGTGGCAAGCCGCTTGCGATAATACGGTACGGACACGTTCAGTCTGCCGAGGCTGTGATGTTTCATATAGTCATGTATGTAGACGTCAAGGTCCGCCTCGTCGGCGAGCATAAGCTCGCTTATGCTGTCATGGCCGATTGAGTAGCCGACAAACCTGCCGGTCTCCTTTTCACGCGCCGCGAAAACGCGCTGCCGCCATGTGATAAGCGTGTCGAAAAAGCGCCGGATGTCTCCGCGGTCGGACGAAAACGGCTGCGCCTCGTACACCTTTTTCATTTCGGGCAAAAGCTCCGCCTCGGCCGATGTGATTTCGGTAAACTCAAAGCGGCCGCCGTGCTCCTCGCCGAAAAAGTGCCTCAGGTCGCCCGGCTCGATGCTGAACCTGTATGCCGGGCCGGCCGAATCGAACGAGAAATAGCGGTATCTCATCCTTCTGCCGCCGAGCGCCGACAGGTCGACGCCGTCGGCTATCATTTCGTCTATCGACATGTCCATCAGCAGCTTCATATAGCCCTCGCCCCGCGCCTCGTGAATAACGCCGACGTTGCCGATACCGCGGTTGCGCAGTGTCATGCCCGCGACATGCTGGTCGAGGTCATAGGCGCCGACCGCGGCCTTCAGCTTGCCGTCGCCTGTGCGCAATACATAGTTGTAGTAGCCGGGATTATACTCGGGCTTATAAAGTTTTGGGAGCAGGCCCAGAAAGCCTTTTTCCCCGTCCTCGAATTCAAACGACCTGTTGAGCAGCGTCATAAGCTCGTCGTAAATCGACTCGTCGCCGCGTCCTGCGTAAAATCCCATAGGTACCCCCGATATGTGAAATTATAATAATTTTTTGGAATTTTTGATAGTATATCACGCCAAAATTCGGCTGTCAACCAAAATTTTGCGTTGACAGTCACATGCGTAAAAGCTATAATAAACCGGAACATAACAGCCCGACAGATTAGCTTTTCTCATGCAACACTTTTGATAATTTTAAAATAACACCGCATAATATCTGGTGTGTAATATAAAAAACAAGGCTTCATTTATGGCAAAAGGAAAATACACGAAAGAAACATGCCTCGAGCTGCTTTGCCAAAAGGCAGCCCAGCTCGCCGCCGCGGGCGAAAGCAGGCTGCCGAAGCGCTCCGACTTTGCACAGGACGAGGTGGTGGCGATAAAAGCCTTCCTCGGGCCGTGGCCGCGCGCCCTCGAGGCTGCGGGACTGAAGGAGCCGCCGCCGGTCGACCGGCTCGCCCGTAACCGCCAAAAGCGAATCCGCGCCAAACGCCGCAGACGCGAGCTGCTTTGTGCGGCAAGTCAAAAAGATTCGCCCCCGTGCGATGCAAATGACGCTTTACAATGCGGCGAGCCGGACCGCACCGGATGCTGCGCGGCCGATAATCCTGAAAAATAGTTGAAATAATCCCATTTACAGGGTTGTATTTGCCTTGTGCATGGTGTATAATGTGCTCACAAGGTAAATAAGGGGTGAGATTATGACCAAACGCAGATCGGAATCCTTTTTCGGTATGCATTTCGACTTTCACGCGGGACCCGGGCAAAAAAATATCGGCGAAAACGCAAATCCCGAGCTTATCGCGCGTATGCTTGACGCCGTTAAACCCGACTATGTGCAATGTGACACCAAGGGACACTCCGGCGTGACAAGCTATCCGACAAAAGTCGGCAACCCCGCTCCCGAGATTAAAGCCGACATTCTGCGCATGTGGCGCAAACTTACCGCCGAACGCGGTATAGCGCTTTATGCCCACCATTCGGGCGTTTGGGACAACACCGCCATCGAAAAAAACCCCGACTGGGCAGCCGTTGACGCCGAAGGCAACCTAAACAAACAGAAAAACTCTGTTTTCGGGCCGTATGTGGACGAGCTGCTGATACCGCAGCTTATCGAGCTTGCGGTCGATTACGGGCTTGACGGCGTTTGGGTGGACGGCGAATGCTGGGCGGTGGTAGTCGACTATTCCAAACACGCCACAGATGCATACTTCAGACGCTACAGCGAGTCCCCGCCCCGTCCGGGCGACCCCGACTACAATAAATACCTCAAATTTAACCGAGACGGGTTCCGCGAGTATGTGACGCGTTATATTAACGCCGTGCACGAGGCGGCGCCGAATTTCCAGATAGCCTCAAACTGGCTTTACACCTCGTTTGTGCCCGAGGAGCCTACGGTGCCGGTGGACTTTTTGTCGGGCGACTATTCGCCCAACGACAGCCTCAACACCGCGCGTTTCGAGGGGCGCTGCCTGCAAAATCAAAGACTGCCTGCGTTTGCCGATCCCTCCCTACCCAACCGCGGCTGGGACCTGATGGCGTGGGGCTTTTCCATGGTCGACGGCGTGATGTGCGTCAAAGAGCTTCCCCAGCTTTGCCAGGAAGCCGCGGCGGTTATCATGCTGGGCGGAGGTTTCCAGTTCTATAACCGTCAATGCGTCGGCTCCGTCCAAGACTGGCCCATCGATATGTGGGCAAAACTCGCCGAGTTCTGCCGCGCAAGAGAGGAGCTGTGCCACAATGCCGTCCCCGTTCCGCAAATCGCCATACTGCTCTCCGAACGCGCGTTTTACAAAAACAAGACCGACCTTTTCACACCATACGGCAACAAGCACATCGACGACCTGAAAGGCTTGCTTTTCGCGGCGCTCGATGCCGGATATTCGACCGAGGTGCTGATGTCGCACTATATGCTCGACTGCGATCTGTCGAAATACGGCGCGATACTCATACCCAACCTCGATTCCATCGAGTCGACGCTTAAAGATAAACTCATCGAATATGTCGCGGCCGGCGGCAATCTGATTGTCACCGGTCACAACAGCTGCGAGCTTTTCCGCGCATATCTCAATATCGAAATCGACGGCGCCAGCGAAAAACCGGGCAAAATCTGCGTCTGGGACGGCTCGCGCTATGCGCCGCTTGTGACAAGCTACAGCACCGTGCGGCCCTGCGAGATTTCCGAGGTCACCGGACGGTTTACCTTCAATGACGAAAGCAGCGAATTTGCCCGGACCGGACAGGTCGCGTCGACGCGCACCAAATACGGCGAAGGCACCGTATCGGGCGTGTACTTCGACGTCGGCCCGTATGCGGCCATGAAGACACCCGCGGTACGTAACTTCATCGGCAATGTGATAGGCGCGGTGTTTACGCCCAAAGTGCGCGTGCGCGGCTCCCATCTTGTCGAGCTTATGCTCATGCAGGGCACCGACGGCCAGCTCCGCATCAACCTGCTGAACACCGGCGGCGTGCACTCCGACTCGCACTACCGCGCATTCGACGAGGTTCCGCCGCTTTACAATCTCAAGCTCGAGCTGCGCATCGAAAAAGAGCCGACGGCAATTTACTGCGAGCCCGACCACACCCCGCTCGAGTTCGAATATGACAAAAACAGCGGCATCGCACATATAATGCTGCCGAGGCTGGACATCCACTGCATTATAACCGTTGACTGAATTTAGTTTACGCCGGACGAAATGTCCGGCGTATTTTTTTGCGATGACTGCATTTTGCCTCTTGACATTGACGCGGCGTAAAGGTCTATAATAAAGTAAAGCTGCACGTGCAAAATCAGGCCGGGGAGTGATTGAAATCGCAAAGCAATATACCGTAGGCGAGCTTGCCGAGCTTGCCGGTGTGAGCACCCGCACCCTGCGCTATTACGACGAAATTGGCCTGCTTGTGCCCGAGCGCCGCGAAAACGGCTACCGTATATACGGCAGCACGCAGGTCGACAGACTGCAGGAAATACTGTTTTTCCGCGAGCTTGGCGTTCCCGCCGGCGAAATCAAGGCGCTGCTCGACGCGGAAGGCTATGACAGGCTGGCCGCGCTGCGCATGCACCGGGAGGCGCTCGCCGCCGAGCGCGCGCGGCTTGACACCCGAGCAGCACAGGCGTCTGGAGGAGCTGACGACGCAGATAAACGCCGAGCTAGCCCGTGCCGCGGCTGCCGGCGACCCCGAAAGCGAGCAGGCCCGCCGGGTCGCCGAGCTGCACCGCGAGTGGCTGACCTTTTTCTGGACCGATTACTCAAAGGAAAAGCATCTCGGGCTTGCGCGCATGTACCTTGCCGACCCGCGCTTTAAGGCTTATTATGACGCGGCGGGCGAGGGCTGCTGCGAGTTTCTCGTCCGCGCAATCGAAGCGTATTGCAAAGAGTAAGCCGGCGATAGCGGCGCAGTGCGCTGTGCAAAGGACATCAATGACAGGCGGGAAAGCCCGCCTCAATTTTTCGGCGACGCGTCGTATCTACTGCGCATATCGCAGATGTCTTGCAGGCACCGATGCATGTCGCCGCGCATGGTAAAGCAATCCAGCAAGCGGCAGCCAAACGCCTTGCCGCGCAAACTGCAAAAAAGAAAAGGCTGCGGGATAAGCCGTCCCGCAGCCTTTTTGTGCGTTTTCTGTTGTCGAAACGGCAAAGCCTTGGATTTTTTCGCTGCAGATTTTTGTTTTGCCGCCGCACGGCTTTCCTTACGCTGTGCCCCAACCGCGGCAACTCTTTCTCCAATCTACAGTCTTATACAATTCCCTGCGGCGCGATGTAGCGGTTTTTTTACTTCAGCGTTATGCTGCTCCTTGCACTCACAGCATAGCAGCCGCTTGCGGTGTTCTGCATAAACGCCGCCTCTGCGATATACTCGCCGGGCATCGCGGCGCGGAATATATAGCTTACCGAGCCGGTTATCGTGCGCGTGCGCCTGCCGGCAAGCGGATCGCCCGACCTGTCCGCGCCTGCGAATATTCCGCCGCGCATGGTCTGGCCGTCGCAATAGAGATATGCATAGCTGTCCTTTTTGTATGAGCTTTGCTCGGTGTAGACATAGCGCCCACCCGAAGGAATGAGGTCGGTCAGCGAAAAGTATACAGAGTCGCGGTCGGTCGTCACTTTGTAGTCGAGCGTGACTTTGTAAAGCCTGCGCGCCTCGTCGTGGACCGTAACGGTCTTTTTCAGCGAGGCCTGCTCGGTAGGCTTTTCGCCCTCCATGGCTTCTGCCGGCGAGCCCATGTAGCAGGCGCGAACCGCGATGCCCTCGTCGGCTGAAACAACCCTAAATCCCGCGAGCGCCTGCTTGTCAAGCGTCAGGCTGACCCAGCTGTAAGGGCCGACCTTTTCGGTGTGCCGTTCGCCGTCCGCGGTCATGTAGACAAGCGAAAGCTCGCCTCCGTCCGCCGGGATAAAGGCTCTCACATACGCCGCAAGCTGCAAAACGTAAAGCTCGAGCGTGGAGGTGCGCGTCATTATATATCTTGCCAGCGCGTCTGCGTCGTCGCGCGCGATGTGGGAGGCGGCAAGCAGCGCCGCCGCGGCGCCCGCAATGCGCTCTTCCGTCACCGCGTCAGGGTAGGCAAACCACAGCGTGCCGTCCTCGCCCGTACCGGCATATTTTTCGCGCACTTGAGCGTAAAGCTCCGCCGCCCGGGCATAGTCGCCTATTGACGCAAGCGCCGCGGCGACGTAAAGCTGCGCACGAAGCGGCATGTGCGCGCAATTTTCGGCTATATGGCGCAGCTCGGCGAGCACCGGCTCACCCGCGGCCGCAAGTCCGAGATAAATTGCCGCAAACTCTACTTCATCGCTTATGCCTGCCTCAAGCCGGGCGCGCAGCGTGTCGGCGATAGAGGCGCGTCTCGTGCCGCTCAACGCGTCCGGGGCAGCCGCCAATATAAGCGCCGACAGCTCGATGTCCTCGCTGTCGTATGGCAGCAGCGTAACAAGCGCGCCCCCGTATGCGACGAGCCGGTCTTTTGCCTCCTCAAGCTGTGCGTCAAGATACTCGCCGCCGCCGAAAAGTGCGGCGACCGCCTTGCCTGCGGTATAGTATGCCGCAAGCGTGTCGGCGCGCAGGCTGCGCGAGCGCATGACGCGGTTTGCCGCATCGAGCCACTGCTCGTGTGCCGCCCCGTAGAACGTCAATGTGACCGGATATGCCGCCGGCTTCAGCGAGCCGATTTCGCCCGGCGCCACTGTGCGGTAGACAGGCACCAGCACGCCCGACTCGATTACCTCAAAAGGCAGCTTCACGCCGTCGGTGTGCTCGCCCGACGCGGCGGCAACGGTGATGCTGTAGCTGCCGAGCCCGAGCTTGCCCAGCGAGAAGAACACCTGCTTGCCCGCGGGCGCAGAGCTTTCAAGCGTCTTTATAATATTGCCGTCTGCGTCTGTAAGCGTTGCGATATACTCGGTCGAAGCGCCGCCCTCAAGCGCCGTGCCGAACACGCGCGCCGAGACGGTCACCTCGTCACCGAAAATATACCGGCTGTTTGCGTATGCGCTGACAAAGAACGGCAGCGTGGCAATGGTCTTTGATGTCGCCGCGCCGAGCTTGACTCCGCCAATCTCGGCCGAGGTTTCGCTTTCGGCAACCGCGGTCAGCCGCCACGAGGTGATGTTGTCCGGCACCGTAAACGTAAAGGTCGCGGTGACGTCGCCGGAGGCGTCGATTGTCTCAAACAGCGGATTGTTGAGGAATATTTCGCGTATGACGGCGTCCGACACGCCGGCCGAGCCGGCAGCAGCCGCATTATCTGCTACTTTGGCCGGGGCTTCCGCTTCGTCGGTGACGGCGAGCGTTTCGCGGCCGCCGCCTCCGCCGCCCCAAGCTTCATCAGGGTAGCCGGTGAGCATGCCGGAGACCATCGATACCGCGGCGTTGCGGCAGATGTAAGGAATCGCCCTCACATATCTGTAAAACTCCGCGGCGGGGTCATACATCTGCTCGCCGAGCGCAAAGCATGCCTCGTCCACTATCGCAAGTGTGACCGCACCCGAGCCGACAGGCTTTCCGGTCAGCTTGTCGACGACGCGCACTGTGACGGTCGCCCGCTCGCCGGGCTTGTAGCTGTCCTTGTCGGGGACAATTTCAAGCTCGAGCGACGAGTTTTTCTCATAGTCATAGGAAAGTGAGGCTGTACCGGTGTAAACGAAATCGCTGCCGTCAAAGTATACGACGTTTATCTGGTTGCCGGCTATATAGCTTGCCTCAAATCTGAGCGAGTAGGTGCCGGTCGTAATCGCGTACCTGTCGAGCCGGTCGGTGTAGACGGTGAAAAGCGTGTTTCCGACCGTTATCGGCTCGCCGCCGTAGGTCAGTATAAACCCGGTGAAATCGCCCACGCTCTTTGGCGAGCTGTCGTAGCCAAGCTCGTAATACTTTGAGTCCGGCATGCGTATATACCAGTCGTCCCGCCCGTTTCTTGCGTTTATGGTCAGGCTGCAGCTGCCGCGCGAGTCGGTGTAGGTGACGGTGTAATAGACATAGCGGTCAGTCTGCGCGTCGACGTAATCGAGCCTGATTTCCCCGTTCCTAAAACTTTCCGTGCGCGTGTCTATTGATCTGTCGCGCTTTTCATAGCGATAGGTTTTCGAGGTCTTTTTGCTTATCGGGTCATACTTTGTGCCGGTTTCGATTTCCTCATACCAGCTCTCGGCAAGCGTGACTGTCACGCTGCCTTCAGCCGGCCCGGCAAACAGGTTTTCCGGGAAATTTTCGCCGTAAAGCCGGTCGGTCGATTTGAGCGCGGCTATCTTATCCGGGTCGAACCGGTTTAGCGTCACGAGGATGTAGCCGCCTCCCTCGTCCGGTGTGACGTTTTTGTAGGACAGGTAGACGTCGCTGTGGAAATACAGCGCGTTTGCGTTAAGATAAATGGTGGTGCCCTCGTATCCGGTGAGCTGTGCACTGCAGTAAATGCCGGTCGGATAGGTCGAGTGCGCCGAAATTTTGCCGGTTTTCAGCGTGTAGGTCGCCTTGCCCTCGTCGTCGGTGACAAGTGTAACTGTTCCATTGGCAAAGTGGCTGAGCGAAAGCTCAAATTTCAGTCCCGGCGCCGGCGTGCCGTCAAAGAATGTGGCGGCGAGCGTCAGCGTCATGTCCTCTCCGAAATTGTATGCCGGCCGGTCAAAGGACAGCGTTGCGGTATAGACCGGCTTTTCCTCCTGGGTCACGCGCACATATTTGCATGCGACGGCGTTCCCGGCCTCGTCTGTGAAGCTGAAATCAATGCCCCAACCGACGAAGTCCTCGAGCACATAGCTGCCCGAAAAGCTGCCGTCCGGCGCGACGGGCAGGCTGAATTTTGCGCCGACGCTGGTCGTCACTGTAATGCGATTTGGCAGCTCCCCGCCGCGCGCCGGACGCAAAAAGCCCCGGAAGTTTATAGTGTCGTCGGCAAAGTAGACCTCGCGGTCGGAAAATACCGTCGCAAAATAGTCCCTTGCCATTTTATAATCGTAAATCGAGGCATAGCGGAACAGAGCATCGTCGCCCTTTTCGGCTATGATATAGGCATAATTCGCGTCACCCGTATCGATGGTGCATATACCGTCGCCGTCGGCGGTCGCTTCAACGGTTTTATACTCGGCTGCCGCGGGCTGGACATTCCAGTAGAAGTTGCCGCTGTCTTTGAAAAGCTCTGCCGTCACTTTTGCGGCGGAAACATTAAGGCCGCCCGCGCCCTGCAGCCAAAGCAGCATGGAGGAGTTCTGCGACTCGGTGTAAAGCCGCATGTCGGTGACCTGCACTATCGCCTGAAATGTATTCTTAACCGACTCGCCGGAAGAGCTCGCAGCCAGCGTCACCTCGCAAAGGTAAAACCCGCGCCCCGGCGTGCGCAGCTCGATAAAGCTTTTACGGTTATAGAGGTTTTGTTCAAGCACCGTCACCGGCGCGGTGTACTCTGCTACCTTTTCAAGCCCCTCTGTCGGGTATCTGAAATCTTCGCCCGAGAAATAGGCGTCGCCGCGCGACTCTGCCATCATTTTTACGGCATCGGCAAGCGCATGAACCGAGGGATAGCGCCAGATTTTGACCAGCGCATCGCTTTCCTTTATCTCCTGCCCCTCGTGCGTGTACACCCACCACTTGAAAATCGGGGTCTGAGAGGTTCCGAACACAAGATCCTGCGATTCGGGGTAAATGTAAACGCGATCAACGGCGGTGACAGAAGACTCATCCTCGGTGCGGAACTTGAATGTGACGTCCTCGCCCAGCGTTTTGCCCGCCGCCGAGGCAAGCTCTCCGCTCACGGAAACGGTGTAGACCGTGTTTTCGGCAAGATAATCTTTCGGGATAAGCACGACCGTCTTGCCGTCCGGATAGGCTCTCTGCTCATACTCGACCGCCGGCTCGATTTTGATGTGACCGGCGATGTCTTTGCCGCTCACCGGCTCTGTAAACCGCAGCTCGATGCCGGTGTTGACCGGCACGCCGACGGCAAGGTCGGCAGGAAGCGTGGATTTGAGTTTGAACACAGCCTCGGTCTGAAACGCAAAACGCACCGCCGCGGGCTTGCCCTCTTCGCCTATATCGACGCTGTAGACCGCGCCGGGCTCAAGATTCGACACAGGCGTGAGGCTGTACTCGGTGTCGGTCAGCTTTTCGACCGTATAGTCGACCGAGGGCGAGATGCTAACATAGCGCTTTATCTGCTCCTCGTCGACTGCGCCCGCGGCGCAAAGCAAAAGCGATGCGTCGGTCGGCACGGAGCTGTCGGCCACGTCGCCGGCCGGTTTTACGGTCGCGCCGGCAAGCGCCGCGGGGATATTGCCGTATCGCACCGCTTTAAACTGCCCGCCGGACAGCGTATAGCCGCCTGTCACCTCGGCTAAAAACGGATACCTGTCGTCGCCGCCGTCGTCTGGCGGCGGTCCGCTGCCCGTGCATGCCGCAAGCGCGGGCACGCAGAGCGCGATGCATAAAACCAAACATAGCAGCTTTCGGTATTTCATAACATTTTCTCCCCGACTGTTATTTTCTCCTGCAAATGTATGACGCGGCCGCGCGCCGCTTGTTCCTGCGCAAGCAGGCAAAACCCGCCGTCGGCAGCCGATGTGCCTTCGGCGGGCGTTTTTATGCCGTTTTGCCTTTATCCCAGCAGCTCTTCGAGCTTGTCGTAAGACTTGATAAGCTGGTCGATTTTGGCGTTAAGCGATCGTTCGCTTTTCGCATACTGCGAGGCGAAATCTTTGGAGGGTCTTTCGTAAAGCAGCGTGTTGAGTATGCCGTTGATGTCGGGGATATAGACATACGAAAAGTCCAGCACGCGCACGTCGTTGATTATATCGAGCACCTGCACCGACTCATCGTCAAAGGTGAACTTCTGCTTGAGCGCGATTTCGTAGTATGCGGGGAAAATCTGCTTGTAGCCCTCTGCGCTCATAGCCTCAAAGATTATGCCCAAAAACTCGGTGTCCGACGCGGTTATCGGGAACAGCAGGAAACGGTCGGTGTACTCGGCGCGATAGTTTTCCTGTGTCTCGTCGAGTTTGGGCTGCATGACTATACCGTAGTTGACGTCGGTGTAGCGGTATTTGTCCACCGCATGGAATATCTCGCCGAACGCAAACAGCGCGCGGTTGGTGGAAAACCAGTTGTACGATTCGCCGTAGCCCGTTATCATCGCGCCCTGCGATTCATGCAGAAGCGAATACAGCTTTTCTATAAGTGTTAATGTGCGGTTGTTGTTTATGCCCAGCTCGAGCCCCCCGTCTGCGGTCTTGATAAGCGGGGTCAGGTCATACTGCTCGAGATGGCAGTAGATGGGGCCTTCCGCAACATAGCCGTAAAGGTCGTCGCTGTCACGCTGGCTGTTGCCGTTGAGGTCGGCATAAGTGTCCTTTACAAGCGATGCGAGCGTGTCAAGCGTCCATGTGCCGTCAAAGACGTATTTGTACGGCTCTTCCATATTGTAGTCGACAAGCAGGTCTTTGTTGAAGAAGATAACGCGCGTCCAGTGGAAGCCGCGATAGCTGAAGTTGGAGCTTGCCAAAAACATCTTTTCGCGGAAGGTCAGCGACTCCACCGCATTCGACGGCCACCAGGGCTTTTCAAAGTTCAAATGCGGAACATCGTACAGGTTGAGCAGCAGCCCCTGGACCGCAAGTCCGCCGGACAGCGAGTCGTGGTTTTCGGCAATCTCAAAAGCGTCCTCGCCCGCGGTGATTATGGAGCGGATTTTCTCGTTGTGGCCCACGTCGTCACCGGTGGAGTCAATGTTGACCACATCCACATTAAAGCGCTCCTCGGTTCGGTTAATCGCGCTGTAAATCGCGTCGTTTATAACCTCGCCGGTCTGCTCCTCGGTGTAAAACGTCTCCTCGCGACCGGTCGACGAGTATATGCGGAACTCCCTGCCGCCGAAATCTTTTTCGGGCAAATCGTCAGGGATTGCCATTCGCGCCTCGAGCTCGGTGGTCTCGCTTTCGGTGACCGCTGCAGTCGTATCAGCCCCGCCGCCGTCCCCCTGTCCGGCACAGGACGCCGCCGGTGTGGTCAGCACCAAAATAAGCGCAAGGAAAATAGCGAGCTTTTTCATTGCTTTTCTTCCCCCTGTTTAAAATGATTGAGATTGATATTGTCGTCAAGTTTGGGAATACCGTCCGGATTACTGCAGGCTGCGAGGCGGCACTAAAATGGGGACGCTATGTGCCGAGCCGCTCCTCCAGTTTTTCATAAGAGGTCGTTATCTGCTTCAGTTTTGCATTAAGCGATTTCTCGTTTCTGGCATAAAGCGAGGCAAAATCTCTCGACGGAGTGCCGTAAAACAGCGTGTTGAGCATGCCGTTGATGTCGGGTATATAAACGTACGAAAAGTCGATGACCCGCACGTCGTTTATAATATCGAGCACCTGAACCGACTCGTCGTCGTAGGTGAACTTCTGTTTGAGCGCGATTTCATAGTATGCGGGGAAAATCTGCTTGTAGCCCTCCGCGCTCATCGCCTCGAAAATCATACCCGAAAAGTCGGTGTCCTGCGACGTTATCGGGAACAGCAGGAACCGGTCGGTGTACTCGGCATAATAGCTGTCCTGCGCCTCGTCAAGCTTTGGCTGCATGACTATTCCGTAGTTGACGTCGGTGTAGCGGTATTTGTCCACCGCGTCCGAGATATAGCCGAACGCAAACAGCGCGCGCTTTGAGCCGAAAATCTTTTCCGCTCCCTCAAAATCGCGTATCAAGCCGCCGGCGGATTCGTGCAGCAGCGAGTACATCTTTTCGACGAGAGTCAGCGTGCGCTCGTTGTTAACGCCCAGCTCGAGCCCGCCGTCCTCGGTCTTGATAACCGGATTGAGCCTGTACTGCTCGAGATAGCAGTATATCGGCCCTTTTGCGACATAGCCGAACAGGTCGTCGTCGTCCCGCGTGCTGTTGCCGTTGAGGTCCTCGTATGTATCCTTTACAAGCGAGATAAACCTGTCCAGCGTCCAGGTGCCGTCGAAAACGTATCCGTACGGCTCCTCCATGTTATAGTCGACGAGCAGGTCTTTGTTAAAATATATAACTCGCGTCCAGTGAAAGCCGCGGTAGCTGAAGTTGGAGCTTGCCAAAAACATCTTGTCGCGATATGTCAGCGACTCCACCGCGTGAGAAGGCCACCAGGGCTTTGTATAGTTGAGGTGAGGAATATCGTACAGGTTTAAAAGCAGTCCCTGAACCGCAAGTCCGCCGGACAGCGAGTCGTGGTTTTCGGCAATCTCAAAAGCGTCGTCGCCCGCGGTGATTGCCGTTCGAATCTTATCGTTGTGACCAACGTCGTCGCCGCCCGATTCTATGTTGACGACATCGACGCCGAAACGCTCTTCGGTTGTGGCGATTGCATTAAATATGGCGTCGTTTATGACTTCGCCGTTCTGCTCTTCGGCATAAAAAGTGGTCTCGCGCCCGGGCGACGAGTAGATGCGAAACTCCCTGCCGCCAAAATCCCTTTCGGGCAGCTCGTCTGAGATAGCCATTCGAGCGTCTATCTCCGAAGTTTCGCTTTCCGCCGCCGTCTCTGCCGTTGTGGTTGCGGCGGCTTCTTTTCCGCCGGCACATGACGGCAATATAGCCGTCACTATGGCTGCCAAAGCCAGCAAAAGCGAGAGTTTTTTCATTGCTTTCTCCTTTGCCAATATATATCAGTAAACGTGGTGGTAAGGCTCCTATAGTGCTGCCGCCCGTATGCCGGCACCGCGTCACATGACTTCCGCCGCAAACACGCCGGGCAGCTCGGCTATAATATCGGAGGGCAGCATCGCGCGCCGGGTGAGCCGCTCGGAGGCGCGCCGCGCCGCCTCTGCATGCAATGCGCAGCCCGCAGCGGCCGCGAGCTTTGGCGGCACCCCCTGTGCCAAAAGCGAGGCTGTTATGCCGGCGAGCACGTCGCCGCTGCCTCCCTTTGCAAGGCCTGAGTTGGGCGCCCCGCAGCGCAGCACCTCGCCGTCCGGCGAAGCGATGTGCGTGACAAAATCCTTGAGCACAACAGTACAGCCGAGCCGGCTTGCAAACTCAGATGCCGATCCTGCGGGGTTTTCTTTTATTTCGCCAATCCCAAGCCCGGTCAGGCGCGAAAACTCGCCGACATGCGGCGTTATGGTCGCGCGGGCGCCAAGCTTTTCGAGCGGCTTAATGTCGCCCTGCATGCAGTTGAGCGCATCGGCGTCAAGCAGCACGGGTATGCCCTCCGTATGCTCCGCAGCCCACTCGACTATCGAGCGCGTTCTCGCAGAGTTGCCCAGCCCACAGCCCAAAAGCAGAGCGGTCGAGCCGGCCGCCGCACGCTCCATCGCCTCGAGCGCCTGCCCGGGCAGCGGCAAGCCGTCGGGGCAGTCGGGCAGCGGCAAAAATATGCACTCGCACACTTGCGCCGCGCAGGCCGCGACCACGCACTCGGGCGCGGCAAGCCGCACTATGCCGACCCCGCAGCGCAGCGCCGCCGAAACCGCGAGCACCGCCGCGCCGCGATAGGGCACGCTCCCGCAAACGGCGGTCAGCGTGCCGAATGTACCTTTATTGCCGCGCTCGTCGCGTGCGGGCAGCGCACAAAACGCGTCGGCAAAAGCAAAGTCGGCTACTCGGGCGAGCATTTTACCGGCGTTTTTGGGCGACAAGCCACTCGATAAGGTCGGTCTGTTCGTATGTATGTGTCCAGCTGTCGTGCTGAACGCCCGGATAGATTGTAAGCTCGGGGCTGCCTCCCTCCTGGCGCAGCTTTTCGACGGCCTCAATCGAGTTTTGGGCAGGCACAACCGGGTCATCCTCGCCATGGAACACGCGCATCGGCATGTTTTTGAGCGCGCCGACCCGCCATGTCATCGCGCCGCCGCAGATAGGGGCGAGCGCCGAGAAAAAGTCGGGGTTCTGCATGCCTATCTCCCATGTGCCGAAACCGCCCATCGAAAGGCCGGTCAGGCTGACCCTGTCGCGGTCGACACCGTATTCGTCGCAAACATGCACAATAAGCTGCATGACCTCCGGCGCGAGCATGTTCCAGGTCGTGTTTTCCGGGCACTGGGGTGACAGCGTGACAACACGCAGGCCGCGCCAGTCGGGGTCGGCGGAAAAAAGCTTAGGTATGCCGTGCACGCGCAGCTTCGCGATGTCGGAGCCGCGCTCACCGGCGCCGTGCAGGAAAACAATCAGCGGCAGCTTCTCTTTCGACGGGTCAAAGCCGGTCGGAGTGGTGATAAGGCAGCCGAAATCGACGGTGCCTACTCGAGGAACCGAGTATATCGTTTCTTTAACCATATCGTTTACCTCATAAACAATTATTCAATCAAACCAGATGATAACACACAATAGCGCAAATATCAATACATTATTTCGAAAAATTGAATAAACTTGGGGCAAAATTGCGCTGCCAAAAATATGGCCGCATGCTATGGACAAAAAAGGGCAGCTATGCTATAATAAATGATAACTGTTATTTTTTATAGGGGGCGCCCGTCATGGAAAATAGCCGCTTTTTAGAGTACAGGCGAGAGATTCCCGTCGAAATTGAAACCGACGTGTTTGTCGCGGGCGGAGGACCCGCGGGCGTCGCCGCTGCGATTGCGGCCGCGCGCTGCGGCGCGCGGGTATTTATTGCTGAATCGACAGCCAATTTCGGCGGCGCGGCGGTGAATATGCTTATTCCCTGCCACATGACATTCGGTGACGGCGAAAATTTCCTTGCCGCCGGAATCGGACGCGAAATCTACGATTATATGAAAGAGCGGGCGGAGGGCGGATACCGCAAGTACACCCCTCCCGCCATACCGGTTGAGCTTTACAAGCGCTGCTGCGACGAGCTTGTGGAGGCGTCGGGCGCCGATTTCATGTTCCACACCACCGTAATTGACGCAGTGCGGGATGGAGAGCGCATCGACAGCGTTGTCTGCGCCGCAAAAGGGCATATTTTCGCCGCGCGCGCCAAGGTGTATATCGACTGCACCGGCGACGGTGAGCTTTCGGCAATAGCCGGCGCCGAGTGCGAGTACGGCGACCGGGACGGCAGGGTCATGGCAACCACCCTGTGCAGCATCTGGGCGGACATCGACTGGACGCGCGTCGTGCCGCCCGACTCGCGCGAGCTGGAGCGCGCGTTTGCCGACGGAGTGTTTTCCAACATCGACCGCCACCTGCCCGGCATGTTCCGGCTTTCGGAGGGCGAGGCGGAGGGGATGGGCGTCGGCGGGCTGAACGGCGGCCACATCTATGACGTCGACGCGCGTTCTGCAAGGTCGCTGACACGCGGTATAATCGCCGCGCGGCGCCAGCTTGACGAGTACAAGAAATACTACCGCGAATATCTCACCGGATTTGAAAAAGCGCATCCCATAATCTCGGCGCCGCAGCTGGGCATCCGTGAAAGCCGGCGCGTTATGGGCGAATATGTCATGACGCTGGACGACTTCCTCAATCGCGCCTCGTTTGAGGACGAGATAGGGCGCTACAGCTATCCCGTCGACATTCACTCGCCCACAAACGACGATACCGGCTACAGGAAATTTGCCGACGAGCACCAGCGCTATCGCTATAAAAAAGGCGAAAGTTACGGAATACCCTATCGCGCGCTTGTGGTGCGCGGGCTTGACAACCTGCTGGTCGCCGGGCGCTGCATTTCCGCCGACAGGTACATACAATCGTCCATCCGCGTTATACCGGGCTGCTATATTACCGGTCAGGCTGCCGGGGTCGGAGCGGCGGTCGCCGCCTCGTCCGGCAAACCCGCGCGCGATGCCGATATAACCGAGATACGCCGAACACTTGCAAAGCTCGGCGCATACCTGTAATATTCAAAGCAAATAACCTGCGCGCTGTCCGGCGCGCTGCACTTTTAATTTTTTACGGAGACAAGTGTGCATGGATACGATACTAAAGCTGCTTGAAGAAAACGGACAGCTGACGGCCGAGCAAATCGCGGTTATGCTCGGCAAAACCGAAGAAGAGGTTAAGGCCGCGATTAAACAATACGAAGACACAGGCGTCATAATCGGCTACACGACGCTTATCGACTGGGACAAAACCGACCGCGAATATGTATCCGCTATTATCGAGCTGAAAGTCACGCCCCAGCGCGACAAAGGTTTTGACCGCATAGCAGAGAAAATCTACAACTATCCCGAGGTCACAAGCGTTTCGCTTGTGTCCGGCGGGTTTGACCTTTTGGTAACGATTGAAGGCAAAACGCTGAAGGATGTCGCCTATTTCGTCGCCAACAAACTAGCGCCGATGGAAGATGTCATTTCCACCGCGACTCACTTCGTGCTGAAAAAATACAAAGACAAGGGCATCGTCTACGGCGCACCCGAGGTCGACGAGAGGGGCAATATCCTGTGACCGACTACAGTCGACTGCTTTCACCGAAGGTACAGGCGCTCAAACCGTCGGGAATCCGCAAATTTTTCGATTTGCTGGACGAAATGAAAGATGCGGTTTCCCTGACTGTCGGGCAGCCGGACTTTGTGACCCCTTGGCACATCCGGGAGGCGGCTATCGAAAGCCTGGAGCGCGGCAAAACATATTACACGTCCAACAGCGGGCTTGCCGAGCTGCGCTCGGAAATATCCAAATACCAAAAACGCCGGTTCGGGCTGGAGTATGACCCGCAGAGCGAGGTTATAGTAACCATCGGCGGCAGCGAGGCCATTGACCTTGCGCTGCGCACGATAGTCTGCCCGGGCGACGAGGTTATATTGCCTGTCCCCGCCTTTGTCTGCTACGAGCCGCTGATAAAGCTCGCAGGCGGCACCCCGGTGCTGATAAAAACCAAAGAGGAAAACAAATTCAAGCTGACGCCCCAGGAGCTGCGCGCCGCCATCTCGCCCAAGACCAAACTGCTGATTCTTCCCTACCCCAACAATCCCACCGGCGCGGTCATGGATGCCGATGACGTCGCCGCAATAGCCGACGTTTTGCGCGGCACCGACATCCTGATTTTGTCCGACGAGATTTACGCGGAGCTGACCTACAGCGGAAAGCACGTTTCGATAGCCTCCATGCCCGGCATGCGCGAACGCACCGTTATCGCCGCCGGCTTTTCAAAGGCATACGCGATGACCGGCTGGCGGCTCGGCTATACGCTTGCGCCGGCAGAGATTACAAGCCAGATGGTAAAAATACACCAGTTTGCGATAATGTGCGCGCCCACGCAAAGCCAGTATGCCGCGATAGAGGCGCTGCGCGCGGGGGACGAGGACATCGAAATGATGAAAGCGGAATATGACCGCAGGCGCCGCTACATAGTGGACAGGCTGCGCAAGCTCGGTCTGCCTTGCTTTGAGCCGGAAGGCGCGTTTTATGTCTTCCCCAACATCGGCGGGTTCGGCATGACAAGCGATGAGTTTTGCGAAAAGCTGCTCTATGAGGAGCGCGTCGCCATCGTGCCCGGCACCGCATTCGGCGAATGCGGTGAGGGATTTGCCAGAATCTCGTATGCTTACTCGGTAAAACACATCGACATAGCTCTCGAGCGCATCGGAAAATTTATGGAAAGACTGAAATAATGCAAGCGGGAACGGCCGTCCGTTCCCGCTGTTTGTATGCCTTTTTTCGCCGCTCCGGCGCTGCCGTTCGCTTTTGACGCGGCTGCGGTGATGCTGTGCCCCGCAATGTTCCTTGTAGACGGTACGGCACATAAACCGCGTGTTGCCCGAACCGGACCGCGTTGTTCCCATTCACAGGCAGGCGCATAAAACACATGCGCGTCCAATACGACTAAAGCTATCTTTTCCTATTATATAAGAATACAATGGCAGCCGCAGTGTGCGTTATATAAGAGTACCGGCGGCAGCCGCAGTGTGGGCGCGTCTTGCGCGCTTTCGCTTTATCCGCTCTGCGGGGCGGATTTTTCGAGCCGCAGCGGCGCTTTCTCTCTGAATGTCGGCACCTCGTCCCGCAGTTTAAGCACGCATACGGTGTTTATGACCGTCATCATCGCCAGCGCCGCGTCGGCGGCATCCCACGCGACCCCCTCCGAGGCGATGGAGCCAACGGCGCAAAACGCCGCACAGCAGCAAAGGTAAGCGGCGCGCAGCCCTCCACTGTGTTTGCCGACAAGGAAGCGAAGCGCTTCGGCGCCGTAATGCGACCAGCATATAACCGTCGCAAGCGCGTACATGCAGATGGAGCTGCCGATAAACGAAACCGCCAACCTCGCCGCCGCGTCGCAAAACTCGGGCGACGCGCCAAGCAAGCTCTCGACCACGGTATAAATGCCTCTGCCATAGGCCATAGACACCGCCTCCATGCCCCCGCCGAGCAGAGCGCTGCTGCCGGGGAAAAGCCTTCGAGCTATAAGCAGCACAAACGCGGTCAGCCCGCACAGCACAATGGTGTCGGCGAAAACCTCAAACACGCCCCATGCGCCCTGATCCGCCGGCGAGCGGGTGTCGGCGGCGGCATGCGCTATGCCCGAGCTGCCGCAGCCCGCCTCGTTTGAAAATATCCCGCGCGCGACCCCAAATCGCAGTGCGGCGAAGTTGAACATTCCCATCAGCCCGGCAACACCCGCACCGGGCGCCGTCTCCGGCAAAAACGCCGACCTGACGATATCCGCCATCACCTCGGGCAGCATCCCGGCAAACGGCAGTATAATGCACAGCGACAACACCGCATATCCCACAGTCAAAAACGGTATCAGCCGCACGGTGACCTCTGAAATACCGCTGATGCCGAACACCGTGACGGCCAGCATCAAAATGCCGATTGTCGCGCCGGTCGCCAGCTTCGGTATATCGAACGCACCCGCCATCCCGTCGGCGGCGGCTTTGGTCTGGATAACGCAGCCGAGCGCAAACGAGTCGACCGCCAGCACCGCCGCATACAGCTTTGCCGTGCGCCGATAGCCCAGCCCGTCACGTATGTAGTAAAACGGCCCGCCGTAATATGATGGCGCATCCTCCCCGCCGGCGCTTTCCTCCGCCCGGCGGTACTTGACCGAAAGCGCGACCTCGGCGTATTTGAGCGCCATCACCAGCAGCGCGCTGACCCACATCCAAAACACCGCCCCCGAGCCGCCCAGCGAAATCGCAGACGCGACGCCCACGATGTTGCCCACGCCCAGCGTCCCCGCCAGCGCAACCGTAAGCGCGCGGAACGGGCTGATACCTGTGGCAGTGCTTTTTATTGTCAGCACCCGGAAAATCCGAACGGGAGAAAGCCTGAGTTTGAATGTGAAATATATGCCGGAAAGCAACAATACGGTTGTCACAATTGGCGCTAAAATGTGACTGTTAACAAATGATAGCACAGTACCGCTCCCATTGAGTATTTATTGTTTTATACTTATATGCTGATATGTTAATATTTACCTCGTTATTTAACAGATAATGTGAGAGAGTAAAAATAAAAATATTAAAAAATGATAAATTTTTTATAATAGATATAGATTTTTGTTATAGCCTGTAGTATAATAGGTCGGTATGATTAAAATTACTTACCTTTAACATCAAACGGAGGTTTGTTCGTCATGAAAAAGAAGCTGACCGCTGTCGATTTTCGTGGCACGCCCGAGCAGGAAGAAAAGCTGCGGGCCGTCATCGAAAAATATCGCGGGGTCAAAGGCGCGATGATGCCTATACTTCAGGAGGCACAGGAGATCTACGGCTATCTCCCGCCCGAAGTTCAGCGCATCATTGCACTGGAAACCGGCACACCGGCAGAAGAAATATACGGTATCGTAACCTTCTACTCACAGTTCAAGCTGAATCCCAGCGGTGAAGTCGCTATTTCTATTTGTCTGGGCACCGCTTGTTACGTCAAAGGCGCGGGGGACGTCCTCGAAGAGGTGTCAAAGCAGCTTGGTGTCGAGGTCGGCGGCATTTCTGCCGACGGCAGATTCTCGCTCGAGGCGACACGCTGCGTCGGTGCATGCGGACTTGCCCCCGTTATGGTCATAAACAACGAAGTTTACGGCAAAATGACAACCGATCAGGTGGCGAGCGTGCTCGCCAAGTACAAGGCTTAAGGGGGATTTGTAAGCTATCATGAATTACAACGATCTTATTGCCCTGCGCGACAGAAAAGCCCCCGGCATAACCGCAGCCGACGGCGGTTTCCGTATCGTTGTAGGGCTTGCTACCTGCGGCATGGCAGCCGGAGCCAATCCCGTCATGGCTGCATTTAAAGAATATTCCGCCGGTATGGATAATGTCCGCGTTGAGCGTACCGGATGTATAGGCATCTGTCAGTACGAGCCTATCGTCGAGGTCTATGAAGCGGGCAAACCTAAAGTGACATATATCAAAATGACTGCCGAGCGCGCACAGCGCGTGGTGGAGGAACATATAAAAGGCGGGCAGCCCGTCGTAGAGTTTATGCTCACCGAAAACGGGCGTGCCGTCTACTCGCTCGACGACACTTCTTTCATGAAAAAGCAGGTGCGCATCGCACTTCGCAACTGCGGTGTCATCGACCCCGAGAATCTCGACCATTACATAGCTCGCGACGGCTATCAGGCGCTTCACAAAGTGCTCACCGAGATGACGCCGGACGAGGTAATCGACGAGGTTCTCAAATCCGGCCTGCGCGGCCGCGGCGGCGCGGGGTTCCCCACCGGCCTGAAATGGAGATTTGCCTCGGACAATCGCGGCAAAGTGAAAAAATACGTCTGCTGCAACGCCGACGAGGGCGACCCCGGAGCGTTTATGGACCGCTCGCTGCTTGAGGGCGACCCGGGCGCCATCATAGAGGCCATGACCATCGCAGCATACGCCATCGGTGCCGACGAGGGCTACATCTATGTCCGCGCCGAGTATCCGACCGCAATATCAAGGCTTCAGATTGCCATCGACCAGGCAAAAGAGTATGGCCTGCTCGGCCAGAACATCATGGGCACCGGTTTCAACTTCGAGCTGTCGCTGCGCTTCGGCGCCGGCGCGTTCGTCTGCGGCGAGGAAACCTCGCTGATGACGTCCATCGAAGGCAAGCGCGGCGAGCCGCGTCCGCGTCCGCCGTTCCCGGCGACAAAGGGTCTGTTCGAAAAGCCCACCATCCTCAACAACGTTGAAACTTATGCAAACATCCCGCAGATTATTCTTCGCGGCGCCGACTGGTTCGCAAGCTACGGCACCGAAAAGTCCAAGGGAACAAAGGTTTTCGCGCTGGGCGGAAAGATAAACAACACCGGTCTTATCGAAGTGCCCATGGGCATGCCGCTGCGCGAAATCATCTATGATATCGGCGGCGGTATCCCGGACGGCAAGGAGCTGAAGGCCGTTCAGACAGGCGGCCCGTCCGGCGGATGCATACCCGCAAAGCTCATTGACACGCCGGTCGATTTCGACTCGCTCGCCGCTATCGGCTGCATCATCGGTTCGGGCGGTATGATTGTCATCGACGAGGACAACTGCATGGTGGACATCGCCCGCTTCTTCCTCGACTTCACCGTCGACGAAAGCTGCGGCAAGTGCACGCCCTGCCGCATCGGCATGAAGCGCACGCTCGAGATTCTTGACAAGATAATCGACGGCAAGGCCACCGAAAAAGATTTGCAGCGCCTTGAAGAGCTGTCCGATTTCGTGAAGACCGCGTCGCTCTGCGGTCTCGGCCAGACGGCGCCCAACCCCGTACTTTCGACGCTCAACTTCTTCCGCGACGAGTACGAAGCGCATATCAAAGAGCGCCGCTGCCCCGCTCATGTTTGCAAGAAACTTGTTCAGTTTATCATAGATCCCGAAAAATGCACGGGTTGCACGAAATGCGCACGCAAATGCCCAACTTCCGCAATTTCGGGCAAGGTCAGAGAGCCTCACGTTATAGATCAGTCGAAGTGCATCAAGTGCGGCGTCTGCATGGATAACTGCGCATTCGGCGCCATATCCAAGAACTAAGAAAGGAGAGCCGCATCAGTAACATGGATAAAGTAAAAGTTACAATAAACGGCAGAGATTACGAAGTGCCGGCAGGCATGACGGTGCTTGACGCCGCCCGTGCCGCCAACATCGATATTCCCACCCTCTGCTATCTGCGTGATATAAACGAAATTGGCGCATGCCGGATTTGCCTTGTCGAGGTTTCCGAGGGCGGCAAGCCCTCCCGCATGGTGACCTCCTGCGTTTACCCCGTCTCCGACGGCATGGTCATAAAGACCGACAGCCCCAAAATCCAGAAAGCACGCAAACTCAACCTCGAGCTTCTGCTCTCCAACCACAACATGGACTGCCTGTCGTGCATCCGCTCGACAAACTGCGAGCTGCAGAAGCTGTGCCGCGACTATCAGGTAAACTCCTTCTATTTCACCGGCGAGCGCACCAAGACGACCAAAGACGAGTCGTCGCCCTCCATTGTCCGCGACAACTCCAAGTGCATACTCTGCCGCCGCTGCGTTGCCGCCTGCCATGAAGTTCAGGCTGTCGGCGTTATCGGCGCAAACAACCGCGGATTTGACACCGAGATTGGCTGCGCGTTCGAGTCCGAGCTCGCCGAAACCGCCTGCATCAACTGCGGCCAGTGCACTGTCGTTTGCCCGACCGGCGCGCTGCACGAGCGCGACGACACACAGAAAGTGTTCGACGCCATTGCCGACCCGACAAAGCATGTCTATATCTTCACCGCACCGTCTGTGCGCGCGACAATCGGCGAATGCTTCGGCTATGAGCCGGGCACCGAAGTCGAGGGCAAGATGGTCGCCGCTCTCAAGCGGCTGGGCTTCGACGGCGTGTTCAACATGAACCTCACCGCCGACCTGACGATCATCGAGGAGGCAAACGAGCTTATCGAGCGTGTCAAAAACGGCGGCGTGCTGCCCATGATTACCTCCTGCTCGCCCGGCTGGATAAAGTTCTGCGAGCACTACTATCCCGAGTTTACCGAAAACCTTTCCACCTGCAAGTCGCCGCAGCAGATGTTCGGCGCGATACTTAAGACCTATTTCGCACAGAAAAACGGCCTCGATCCCAAGGACATCTTCGTCGTTTCGGCTATTCCCTGCACCGCCAAGAAGTTCGAAGTCGGCCGCGACGGACAGGCAGCGTCGGGCTATCCGGACGTTGACGTCGCCGTCACCACGCGCGAGCTTGGCCGCATGATCGAGCGCGCCGGCATCGACTTCAGAAGCCTGCCCGACGAGCAGTTCGACCAGCCCTTCGGCACCGCCACCGGCGCCGGCGAAATCTTCGGCGCGACCGGCGGCGTTATGGAAGCGGCTCTGCGCACCGCCGCCGAGTCCATACTCGGCAGACCGCTCGAGAAGCTCGACTTCCCGGATGTCCGCGGAACCGCCGGCATCAAGCGCGCCACCTACAAGCTGGGCGATCTCGAAGTCAAGGTCGCGGTCGTATCCGGCACCGCAAACGCCAAGAAGCTGCTTGACCGCGTGAAAAGCGGCGAGGAGGATGTAACCTTCATCGAGGTTATGGCCTGCCCCGGCGGATGCGTCAACGGCGGCGGTCAGCCTTATCAGCCGCCTGTCGTGCGCAACAACGTTGACCTGCGCGCAAAACGCGCCGAAGTGCTCTATACCGTCGACGCAAACAACAAGCTGCGCCGTTCGCACGAGAACCCGGTCTGCAAGATGCTGTACGACGAGTTCTTCGGCGAGCCCGGCAGCGAAAAGGCCCACGAGATTCTGCACACCCATTACGTCAAACGCGGGCTTTAATTGAACATTCGGTGACAGGCTTATGCCTGTCACCTTTTTATTGGTATTTTACTGCCGCCGCTGTTGAAATATGCCACGCGGCGTATTATAATAACCCGTGGTGGACACGGGCACAATCGACGATTTACCGCGGAGGACTTTTATATGCAGCTTCATCTTGCTTTTGACGGCGGCGGCAGCAAGCTCGCCGCAATTGTATACGACGACAACTTCAACTTCGTCGCGCGGCGGCGCGCCGGCGGCACAAACGCGCGCTTTCTCGGCGACGAGCGTGTCGCTCAAAACTGCGAGGAGGCGATTGGCGGCGCGCTGGACGAGGCTTTTGCCAAGACCGGCAAGTATCCCGCCGACGCCGCCGGAGTGGTGGTCGGCCCGTCGGCTCCTGTATTGGCGGCAATTTCGGCGCGTACTGCAGACTGCGATGTCAAATTCCTCGGCGAGGCTTACGCCTGCCGGCTCGCCGGCGCGCTGGACGACGACGGCTGCATCGTCATTGCCGGCACCGGCTCGGGCGCGGCATGGGTGCGCGGCGAGCGGGTCATTCACCGCGGCGGTTACGGTCCGGAGCTGGGCGACGAGGGCGGCGGTTACTGGATTGGCAGCCGCGGAATTAGGGCTGCCGTCGCCGCCATAAACGGCTGGGGCGAGCCGACGGCGCTTGCGGCCGCGTTTTTGCGCTATGTCGGAGCCGATTGTGACAGCGACGCGCCCTGCGGCACCGCGGAGACTATAGATGCGATGACGAGCGGGCTTTACAGGACATTTTACAACGACGCAGACCCGGTACCGCGCCACATGAAGATAGCGGGCTTCGCGCCCTGTGTCGGCGCGGCCTGCGACGAGGGCGACGCTCTCGCGCGCGCGATTATAAATGAGGCGGGTACGCTGCTTGCCCGCCAAACCGCGGCGCTTTACCGGATTTACGGCGTGCCGGCCGGCAAGTCAGTCGCGCTTTGCGGCGGCGCATGGCGGGCGTCCAAAGCAGGCGCGCTCGGCTGTGCATTTCGCGCGGAGCTTGCCCGGCTGGACGGCGGCGCATTTGCCGAAACCCCGGTGATTGACGCCATACTCCCCCCGATGGCGGCGGGCGCGGTGCTTTTAGCTATGCGGCGCGGCACACTCGAGGCTGACCGGCAGCGGATTATAGAGTGCTTTTCGTGAAACGCCGGCGGCAAATAGGCATAGCTGCATAAATCAAAGGGCTTGCCACCTGACACCTGCAGGTAGTAAGCCCTTTCGTCATAAAAACGCTATGAAATAAAACAGTGCGACAGCTTTCCCATGCTGTGCATACCGCCTCGCAAGTCCCGCCGCAAAAATTACCGGGGCGTGTCTTCAATATCCCGCCCGCACAGCGCCATACCCTGTGCGTCACGCCCCAAAGCTATGTTAAAATCCTTATCTCCAAAATTTTGTCATGCCTTTTTTGTCCTCGATATTGTATGCGGCTATTTTGCGCAGCAGATTATAGTCGACCTCGTCAGTCCACTTGATTCTAAACAGCATTTTTGTCTGCGAGTAGCCGGCTTGCTCGATTTCCTTTTCAAAGACTTGCATCGCCGCCTCCTCCGGTGCGACGGCTATGTGACCTTTGGCAATGCTAAAGCCAATTATAAATGTCTCATGGTCGGTAAACATCGGCTGGTTCCATCTTATTTCCGTTTTGAGCCGGGGAAACGAGTGTTTTATAAAGCTTAATATACCCTCCATTCGCGCCCTTTTATCGGGGTCGTCGATGGCGGCAAGGTATGAGCTAAACTTTTGCATTGCTCTGCCCCCTCATTTTTATGACAGTCATATTTTAGCATAATTTGCGCATAATGTCTGCTTTTGTCGCTCAAACAAGATACAAGGGCAAATTTTTTTGAAAAAATACAATATTCTCCGAACCGAACCGCAATTTTTTGCGACTATACTATTGAAAGCAGGAAGCGAGGTGGTGTGCATGGGGTTTTGGGCGCCGGCGGCACAGAAAATGCCTTGATTCAAAAAGCGCTTGACGGCGACGGGCCGGCGTTCGAGCGCCTGATGGAGCCGCACCTGAAGGTTATATACAATTACATACGCATCCACGTGAGCAGCGACGAAGACATAAAAGACATTCTGCAGGAGTCGATGCTGTCAATTTGGATGAGCCTCGGTAGTTTCGGCTCGCAGTCGACTTTCAAAACCTGGGCAATGGGAATCGTGCGCAGGAAAATCGCAGACAATTTTAGAGCGGCATACAAGGCTGCCGCCGCCCCGATTTCCGATTATGAGCATGTGCTTGTAAACGACAGTGAAACGGACAGCATTGTTACCCGCCTCGATGTCGTCGACGCCGTCGAAACGCTGAGCGAACTCGAAAGAGAAATTGTGTTTTTGGCCTTTGCAGCCCGGCAGACCTACTCGGAAATATCCGAAATAACCGGCATCCCGCTCGGAACGGTTAAAAGCAAAATGCACAGCATCAAGAAAAAACTACGCGCACAACTGCAGGGGGGAGGATGAATATGCACTGCTGTCAAGAAATACAGGACGCGCTGATTGATTATATCAACCGCAGGCTTGACCAGCCGGAGTGCTGCCGGATTGCCGTTCATCTCTCCGAATGCAAGGCGTGCAGGGACGAGGTCGCGTTTTTAATAAAAATCGGCAGGCACTGCTGCGGTCAAGCGGAGGATGTGCCGGCAGATATGCTGGAATCCGCCTTTGATAAAATCCCCAATACGGCAGGCAAATACAGATTTTTGGATTGCCTTGAACCGGTCTATGACTCACTTCAAATTACCTGCAAAACACTGCGTTTTGCAGCACAATTTATATAATAGGAGGCGCTGTTATGTCTAACATTCCCGTAAAAGAAATAGGCGAAATGTTTGACGAGATTTCCGAGAAATTACCGAAGCTGATAAAAAGTCTCGTGGACACCCTTTATTCCGTCGAGTCGGGCCAAAAAATGGGGCAGGCTGTGGGCAGCTTCTATAAAGAGCTTATGGACAACGGCATCCCGCAAGAAGAAGCCCTGAAAATGGCAAAGGACTATATGCTCTCCATCAAAGATCTGACAAGCAGCATATCAAAATAACCCGACTACCCGGTGAAAAGCAATTCAGTGAAAGACTTTATGCGGGCGGCATTTCGGATAGCCAAGTTTGTGGTCAAAATATTGCTGTTTTTGATACTGCTGCCGCTGATACTTATATGGATAGCTGCAAGGGTTTGGCTGCATAGGTTTGTCTTAAAAAAGCAGCTTGTAAAATCCGGCATGCCGAAAAAGCAGGCGCGACAGCTTGCCAAGCAGGTTAAGCTAAAAAACGTTTTCGGCAAATAAAGCAAAAAAGCGTTCGCCGCAGCGAGCACTTTTTCTTATTTAGCCTGCATACCCTGCCGGGCTGTGGCGCTTGTCGTGCGCCGGCGAAAGCAAAGCAGCTTCAAGCTGTGCCATTAGACGCGCGCAGTGTCGGTATCACAGCTTGACAGCAGCCTTAATGCCGCTTGCTGCGCGCCGGCAGACACAGCGCCGGCTGTATCACACCTTTAGCTGTGGCCGCTTGACGCGCCCAAGTGCGAAACAATACAGCCCTAATCTGTGCCAGACACCGCACTGCATTTCCGTCATCATACGACGTGCTGCGGACGCAAACACGCCTCAAGTTTCTGCATCCCGCAGACTTCGCTAAATATGCAGGTCACGCTTTGTGAAAATCGCAATCGCCAAAGCATACAGCGCGACAGCGCCCGCGAAAAGCGCAACCAGCCCCCACATTGCGCCCTGCTCGCCCGCAATGATGCCGCCGGAGTTGTAGAGCGTGAAAAATGTCGCGTATCTTGCGCCCTCAAGCTTTTCTCCGGTGTTTGCAATCATCTGTATGATAAACTGCAGCGTCGGTATTCCGGCACCCAGCCCGACAGCATATTTGCTTTCGCTGAAAATGCACGAGCACAAAAAGCAGATTCCGCCGATGAAAAGATGAAGGCACAATGCGCCAACGTTGAGCATTATAAACCTGCCGATATCAAGCTCGCCGGGGAAGGCAAGCTCGCAATTGACGATTCCCAGCAAAGTGGCATAAAGCACCAAAAGAAATATACCTGTGCCCATAACTTTCATCTGGGTGAAGGCGACCGTCGCGCGATTGACCGGCGCCGCCAAAAGATAGGTCATCGAGCCGCGGTCGACATGTCGCGCGACCAGTCTGTATGCGCTTATAATCGAAAACAGCATGGGGAATATGAGCATGATGAACCCGTATAGATAAGCCTCCATAAAACCGACGAGCTCGGTGGATACCGGATTCATTCCCACCATGCTAAATAGCTCCGGCATGGCTTTTGCAAACTCATCCAGCACGTTTTCGAGATTCGGGTCAAACATGGAAACTATAATGGAAAAATACATTGTAATCACTGCGGCAAATATAAGCAGTGTCTTGACGCTCCCCTGAATGCCGCGCTTGTACAGTGTCCAGTTTATCATTCCCTGTCA